>TARA_R110002049_G_scaffold285698_1_pt1 | contig 229878 bp, 155 predicted proteins | sample TARA_R110002049 | Tara Oceans TARA_R110002049 (sample SAMEA4396941) | marine metagenome | biome: Polar Biome; feature: [SRF] surface water layer (ENVO:00010504); material: water (ENVO:00002006), including particulate matter (ENVO:01000060) such as... | depth 5 m | reverse complement strand
CGTCGATCCGCCCCCCCCCCGCACCACACGCCGCCCGCCCGTTAACCTTCACGTACACCTTTAACCTTCAATCCCATGTCGTCTGATATCACCAAGCTTCGCAACATTGGCATCATCGCGCACATTGATGCCGGCAAAACGACTGTGACGGAGCGGATGCTGTACCTCAGCGGCGCGAAGCACCGGGTCGGCCGCGTCGACCATGGCACGACCGACACCGATGACGATCCAGAAGAGCAAGAGCGCGGCATCACGATCTTTAGCGCTTGCGTCAAATACAGCTGGAAAGATTACAACATCAACTTGCTCGACACGCCCGGTCACGTCGACTTCACCGCCGAAGTCGAGCGGTGCTTGAGAGTGCTCGATGGCGCGGTCACTGTCTTTTCAGCCCGCGAGGGTGTCGAGGCACAGAGCGAAACGGTGTGGCGACAAGCCGATCGCTACGGCGTGCCCCGAATCGTTTTCATCAACAAGATGGATCGCGAAGGCGCCGATTTCGATTCGGTCTTTAATGACATCGCCCCCAGACTTGGCGGACGCCCGGTCGCCATCGAAATCCCGCTGGGCAGCGGCCCGTCGCACACCAAAGATCCGTTTCGCGGCGTGATCGACTTGGTCGACATGAAGTTGTTGCAGTTCGATCCGGAAACCGAAGGCAAAGAGGTCACCGAGACCGAGATCCCCGACGAGCACTTGGACGAAGCCAACATTTGGCGCGAACAAATGCTGGAAGTCATCTACGAATTGAGCGACGAGGCGATGTCGCTGGCGATGGAAGAAAAAGAAGTGCCGCGGGACCTGGTGATCGCCACACTTCGCCAAGGCTGTATCGACTTGGCCATTCAACCGGTCTTGTGCGGTTCGGCACTGCACGGCATCGGTGTCCAACCGTTGATGACCGCCGTCGGAAACTACTTGCCCAGCCCGCTGGATCGGCCCCCGGTCGAAGGTATCGACCCCAAGAAACCCGACAAGACGCTGACGCGAAAGCCCGACGTCAAAGAGCCGTTTTGCGGATTGGTCTTTAAGATCTTGCCGGCCAAAACAGGCGACAACTATTGGATTCGCGTCTACAGCGGCAAATTAACCCAGAACTCGCGGGTTTATTGCCCGAATCGTGACAAGAAAGAAAACATTGCCCAGCTGTGGCAAATTCACGCGACCAAAAAAGAACGCGATGGACAGGTCGATTCGATTTCGGCCGGTGATATCTGTTGCGTGATCGGTCCTCGGTTCGCCATCACCGGCGATACGCTTTGCGACTCGAAGGAGATGATCGAGCTGCCGAGCATCAAGTTCGCCGAAACGGTTCTATCGATGGCGATTGAACCCGAAAACACCGGCGACCGAAAAAAGCTAGAGGAAACACTGGAAATGCTGCGGCGGCAAGACCCGACTTTCCAAGCCGTTGAGAACGAAGAAATCGGCCAGACGCTGATCAGCGGCATGGGCGAATTGCACCTCGAAGTGATCCAGCATCGATTGACGCGAGACTTCGGTTTGAACGTCAAGTTCTATAAACCGCGAGTGAATTATCGCGAAACGATCGGCGGCACCAGCGATGTCGTGGGACAGTGCAATCGACAAATGGGTGCGACCACGATGTTCGCCAGACTCAGCGTGAAAGTCTCACCGCTAGAGAACACATCGGCACCGCCGCTGGTGTTCGATCGACTGCCGCCGGAAACCACGCTGTCGCCTGCGCTTCGCCAAGCAGCGATGGAAGAACTGCGAGAGCGCGCGACCGGTGGAGGAATGATTGCCGGGTTCCCTTTGTCGGGCGTCAAGTTCGAGGTCTATGACGCGGAAATGCACGACGAAGGCAGCGACGAAATCGCGTTCCGCATCGCGGCCGGTGACGCGTTCGATCGTGGACTCGAAAAAGCCGGCCCGGTTCTGCTGGAACCCGTCATGAAAATCGAGGTCACGACGCCGGAAGATTACATGGGCGAAATCGTCGGCGATTTGCAACAACGACGCGCCTTGATCGCATCGACGGAAACGCGAGGCGCCATGACCGTGATCACCGCGCACGCGCCGTTGAAAGAATTATTCGGCTATTCGAGTGCCGTCCGCAGCTTGAGCCAAGGTCGCGCCGGCAGCAGCATGGAACCGCTGAACTATCAACCCGCGCCCAAAGAAGACGCCGAAGGCTTTCAGTTCTAGCCCACAGATCCATTCTCGCCCGCAGAGTCGCGCAAGGGTCTTGCGCCCAATCGAACCTGTCGCCTCACCGGGCTCGGGCAAGTCACCCCAGTGACGGTGCTGGCCGACGACCTTGTCACGCCGACCGCCACGACAACAAACCAGTCGGTTCCGCCGCCACCGCCAACTATCATCATGCCTACACCACAAACGATCACCTTTGCCGACGGCCGTTTGATCTTGATCGATCAAACTCGCTTGCCCGCGGAACTGGTCACGCTGACTTGCGACACGATTGAGCAAACTCATGATGCGATCCAGCGACTGGTCGTTCGCGGCGCGCCGGCCATCGGCATCGCGGCCGCCTATGGCGTTTGCCTGGCCCGCGACGACTCAGGTGCATCCTCTCGCCAGGCATATCTTGACGCGATCGACTATCTGGCCACCAGTCGTCCGACGGCGGTGAATCTGTTTTGGGCACTCGACCGGATGAAGCAAGTTGTCGAGCAAACCGATTCGGATGACACGTTGCCCACGTTGCTGTTGAGTGAAGCGGTTTCGATCCATGACGAAGACCGCCAGATGTGCCACAGTATCGGTCGGCACGGTGCGGAATTATTATCCGATCGCCGCCGCATCTTGACCCATTGCAATGCCGGCGGACTGGCAACTTCGGAATGGGGAACCGCCCTCGCACCGATCTATCACTTGCACGAACAAGGGCAAGCGGTCGAAGTGTTCGCCGACGAAACCCGACCACTGTTGCAGGGCGCGCGACTGACCGCCTGGGAACTCGCCGCCGCGGGTGTTCCCGTGACGGTGTGCACCGATTCGATGGCCGGAAGCCTGATGCGCGACGGTCGCGTGGATGCGGTGATCGTCGGCGCCGATCGAATTGCCGCCAACGGCGATGTCGCCAACAAGATCGGAACTTATCCGCTGGCCGTCTTGGCTCGCTATCACCACATCCCGTTTTATGTTGCGGCGCCCAGCAGCACTTTCGACCTTTCGATTTCTGACGGAAACGAGATCCCGATCGAGCAGCGGCAGCGCAGCGAAGTCGCCAATCCGTTTCAAACCATGACGGTGCCTGAGGCCGCCGCCGTGATCAATCCCGCGTTCGACGTGACTCCCGCTGAATTGGTCGACGCGATTGTCACCGAACGAGGCGTTGTCACCCAGCCGAACAAGACAAAGCTCGCCGAACACTTGGCCTGAGAATCCTCTCGCACGGCGTTTGCTATCGGAGCAACCTGCGCCACACGCTGGTGCTTCGCAGCGGAACCGCTGCATCCCCATCGCGAGGCCACCGAGCCCGAGCTGCTCGGCCCTGTTCAGATCAGCGCTGCATCACGTCGCTCCGCCGCGAGGAATCGATGCCCGCGGAGGCAAATCCCCCCCAGCGCCACGGGGTCGGCGCAACGCTTGAGAAAAAAATGGCAAAAAGGCCATGTCGCCTGACCAGACGTGTCACGGTGCGATGCGATAGTTCTTTTAGCCGAGGAAATGAAACGCGTCTCAATGCGAGACGTGTGTTCCAAAGCTACACAGCCTGAGTTGATAGCAAGAGAGTGGGCGGACAAAGTTTTGCCGGTCGTGAAAAATCTTTACCGCTGATCGCGGTGCGGATTTCCGTTTTTTGCAAAGTTTTGCTCAAGTCCGTGAGGTTGTGCCTAAGATTCGCTCGAAAATACCGAATTGTGGCACGTCATTTGTTATTAACTCACACCGTCCCCGCTCAAGAACACTTAAAAAACAGGGAAGATTTCAAATGCTCGTTTTAAGTCGAAAAGAAGGCGAACAGTTGGTTATCGGTGACGACGTTGTCCTGACAATCAGCCGAATCTCGGGAAATCGTGTCGCGATTGGAATCGAGGCACCCCGCAGTGTCCGCATCATTCGCGGTGAACTGGAGCGTCGAGAAGTGGCCGGTGGGCTCGCCCCCAACACCGCTTCGATGGAAGGCACCAACATCGCAATCGCTAGCAAACCACACGGCTAACAGCGAGCCGTACGGGCATCACGACGAGGCAACCATCAGGGCGGGGGCAACCACACCGCGTTGGAGGTGCACTCGATCGTCATGCTAGCAGCTAAAGCGGTGCGACCTTGCTGATCGTCAGCCGACCCGAGAAACAATGATGCACATCGGAATCCGGTTCTCGGGGGCGGCCGTGAAAGTCAGACTGAAACCGCAGCTGTTCACCGTCTCGAATCGAGACTCGGTGCATGGGCATCCGGTCAACTTCACAGTATTCAATGGGCGGATGTGACCCGGTCGGATTGATCGCGGGCAAATTGACATTCCAAATGCACCTGGAACGGACGCCGCTCGCCGGCTGTTGCTCAACGAAGGCGTCGAAAACATCGGACAACCAATCGGCCGCGTGGTCCCAAGTCTGTGGCACGTCGGGTCTCCGGTAATGACTAATCGCCATCGCGTCGACGTTGTGAATCGCGGCTTCCCGCGCGGCGGCAAACGTGCCGCTTACCAGCAAGTCGACTCCTAAATTCGCGCCAGCGTTGATGCCCGAGAAGACACATTGCGTCTCTGGCGCCAGTTCGCACATCGCCACGCGGACGCATTCGACCGGGGTGCCGCTGACTGAAAACCAATTCGGTTTCACTTCTTTGACAACCAGGTGATCGCCGCCAGAGATGCTGTGACCACATTCGCTTCTGCCGCGATCGGGTGCAACGACCACGATTTGGTGATCGTGCGACGAAAAATACTGACCAACGGCATGCCACAATGCCTCCAGTCCAGGTGCATCGATGCCGTCGTCATTGGTGAGTAGAATTTTCATCGTCGCGGTTGAATCATTCCTTCTGGCAAAGTCTCGTCAAGTCGTTCCGCTTTGCAAGTGAAAACGCAATCAACTCGCTTATCCGTGATGCGTCGATTGACCAACAAACATCCGCCTCATGCAAATGCACCAGCTGAATCTTCAATATCCATGACGACCCTGAATGCCAGCGAAAATGAAATCACAGACGCCGAGTGTAAAGAGCTGGATTGCGTTGTTTGTGGATCTTGCACGGTTGATGTCTTAGCACATCCGGTGAACCTGCATCAGCCGATTGGCATCGGCAAATTACATCGAGTCGAACCGATCACGCTGTCCGTCGGCGGCATCGTCTCCAATGCATCGATCACGATGTCACGTCTGGGGATGCGGGTTGCCTGTTTTTCGGCGGTTGGCAATGACCACTGGGGCGAAATTGTTTGTCAGCAGTATAGCGACGAGGGAATCATCATCGACCATCTGCGTCGTCACCCAACGATGCCAACCAGCACTTCGGTTGTGATGATCGACGACCAGGGTGACCGCAGCTTCATTCATTGCCAAGGCGCCGCCAAGAGCATGACGAAGCGAGATTATCTGGACTCGCTGGATCTGTTTGCGAAAAGCCGGTCGATGCTGATCGGTTATTATCCGCTGATGCCAAACCTGCTGGATGATTTGGCCGACGTGCTGGCCGCGGTTCGGGAAACCGGTTGTATGACGGCGCTCGACGCGGCTGGCGATGGCGGCACGCTGCAGCCCTTGGATCAAATCCTTCCACACGTCGATGTTTATTTTCCCAGCATTCGCGAAGCGGCCCACCAAACCGGGCTGAACGATCCGGAAGCGATCATTGCAAAGTTCCGAGCATTGGGTGCACCCCATTGGATTGGCATCAAACTTGGACATCGCGGCGCCGTCATCAGTCCATCGCCGGGCGAAACCATTCACATCGATCCGATCAGGCCACCGGGACCGATCGTCGACACGACGGGAGCCGGTGACGCGTTCTTTGGCGGATTGTTGACGGGAATCCTGAACGGCAAAGCGCCACAGGATGCCGGTAACATTGCCGCCGCGACAGGCGCGCTTTCAGTGACCGCCGCCGGGGCAACCACCGCGGCGACGGACCAAGCGGGAATCGAAACGTTGATCGCAGCTCAGTGCCCCGAAGCAGAATCGGCGCGAGAAACGACCTCGCAGAACAGCGACCGCTCGTAACACCGCCTGAGGGTGACAACACCGCGTCTATCGGGCGCATCGATCCAGCACCGCAATTCTTTGTGTGTGAATCATTCACGGGCGCGGCGCGTCAATCCTTTGCGCTGACCGGGCGTTGCCAAGGCACAGCGCCGCCACGTTGCACTTGTTCTCGCAGAGCCGCTGCCATTGCATCGAACACTTTTCGCTGCTTACCGACCAAATCGTTTGTCTCTAGCGGATCCGCGGCCACGTCATAAAGTTCCTGAGGCTCAAACGGCGTGTTTTGCAGCAGTTTCATTTCTCCGCGTCGGATCGCATTGATGATCAGACCGCCGTAGCGATTGCCGCCTTCGCGCCGATGAAAAAACAAGTCGCGGTCGTCGGTGGATTGTTCACGGCCAAGCAACGTTGGCATCAGAGAGATGCCATCGACATCATGTTTGAACGTTGCACCAGCGGCTTCGCAAATCGTCGGGTACAGGTCCATCGTGATCCCGATGCGATCGGTCCGTGAGCCGGCTTTGATTTTGCCCGGCCATACGGCGCACGTCGGCACCTTTAAGCCGCCTTCGTACATGCTCTGCTTTCCGTCACGCGTCGCACCATTGTTCGCACCGACGCTTAGTTGACCACCGTTGTCGCTGCTAAAAATCACAAGTGTATTTTCGCTGAGTCCGCAATCGTTAAGCGTCTCGATGACTTTGCCGATTCCTGCATCCAAGTGTTCGATCAACGCTACGAGCTTGGCTCTTTTGGAATCCATGCCCGGTTCGCGTTCGACGACACGCTTGAGCCAATCTTCGGGTGGTTGAATCGGCGTGTGTGGCGCGTTGTATGCCAGATAGATAAAGAACGGCGCACTTGTTTCACTTCGTTCGCGCAAATAATCACACGTCCAATCGGTGAACAGATCGCTCGCGTGCCCTTGGGGATCGATCGTTGCTTGGTTGCGCCGCATGTAGTTCACGTCGTGACGGCGATGCAAATAGTAATCGTCCATCATGTCGCCCAAGAATCCGTGAAAGAAATCGAATCCACGCTCGTTGGGTTGGTTGGGTGACTGCAATCCGAGATGCCATTTACCAATAATCGCCGTATCGTAGCCGACCGTCTTTAAGACATCGGGCAGCGTCACGGCGGCCGGATCTAAATACCCCCAACTATTCTCGGGATGCGTACGAATCACGCCGGGAACGCCAGCAATTTCTGGGTACCGACCAGTGATCAGCGATGCGCGAGTCGGCGAACACACCGGGCAATTCGCATAAAAGTTGTCCCAGCGTTGACCGCTGGCGACAAGGTCGTCGATGTGAGGCGATCGAAGATCCGGTGCGCCGTAACACGACAGGTCGCCGTAACCCAAGTCGTCAACAAGGATCATCAGCACATTGGGCTGTTCAGCTTGCAGTGAACAAGGTGCGGCAAAGACAACGGCAAGCAACAAGGATAGGAGGGAGCGCATATCGGTCGGGGCAAGGTGGGGAGGGAGGAAGGCTCGGCCGCTGTGGATGCCGGGCCGGGATGAACACGTCGAAATTATACGTGAACCGAACCTCGGGGGATGTGGCAAGCGGTGTGGCGGCTGAAGACAACCTGTCGACGAATCGCTGGACACGGGATCGCGAAATTGGCGACGAGTGACGTTTAGGCCTTAGTGTTTGATGCTGTCTCGCTCGCGCGTGATACGTGCGGACGGATTATCGATCGGGCACCAGCGGTTGGCTGTGAACACAACAGGTCGAGTGTGAACACGACCGGTCGGCTGTCAATCAGCTCGCCGTCCGGGCCGAACTCACCAGATCCGCCGGTCAGGCCGATCGTTGAGAGCCGACCGGTACAGAATTGGCACCTCGAATGGATGTCTCGTCAACGATCGCTCGCGTACGAAGACGCAAGCGGGTGGCATCGCGTCGGCTTCGTGATAATCTTTGCGAGTCGCTTCTCATTTCAGTTTTGGCCCTATAATTGAGAGTTGCCGGAAACAACCTGCCTGACAAGGCTGAAACGGAGTTGAGTTTTGAATCCGAACGTAATCGCAAAATTCCCCTTCGTGGCGGTCTGGCTGGCCGTCGGCCTGGCGGGCGCAATGGTGACGGACGCCCGCATGTGCGTGGCCGCCGACGTCGCTGCCCAGAATGCTTGGGGGCGTGATGCGAGGATCCAAGTCGACGCGGCTGCAAAACCAGATCGCGGGACTCTGGCTCGCGAGAATCGTGGTGAACAGGCGGGCGCGCCCGAGACGAACAACCGGGTCAGAATTGGCCACTTGATCGATGTGCCGGTGCCACTGGATCACGCCGCGTCACAAGCCTTGTTGTCCAAATTGCTGGTGCTGTCCGACGCGGTCAACGACGGAAATCGCTTGACGGTCGTGCTACGTTTTGCCGATGACATCGAGAGCGGTGAGGCGACAAGTTTCGAAGACGCGCTACGTGTGGCGCGGGCCATCACACAGCCAGAGCTGCGCAATCTACGAATTGTCTCGTGGATTCAGGGCGAACTGAACGGGCATGCGCTGCTACCCATGCTGGCTTCGGACACGTTGTTGATTTCTGCGACGGGTGTCATTGGCGACGCGTCCATCGGCGAGTCGTCCGTCGACGAAACCATCGTTCTGAGTTATCAGTCCATTGCCCAGCGACGTGGCGTTTTCCCACCGTCCGTGGTTGCCGCAATCGTTGACCCTTCGGCCGAATTGGCACGAGTCACCAAGGTGGGCGGCGAACAAGTTTTCGCTTCTGGCGATGAGCTTGCACAGCTGCGCGACTCCGGTGAAGTGCTGAGTGAAGACGTGTGGAGCGCGGCAACGTCGCCCATGCGTCTGCAGGGCAGACAGCTCCGTCAGGCGCGCATCGCCGCAGGCTTGGTCGAGTCAGTTGAACAGGCCGCTGAATTGTTGGACTTGGCGGAACTCAACTCGGTTGATGATTTAAACGACGGCACCGTCGCGAAAGGTGTCCTGCTGGAAATCGTCGGTTCGATCTCGGGAAATCGTACACGTCGCTGGCAAAGCAATTTGAACGCGACACTGGAATCATCCGACATCAACACGTGGATCGTATCCATCGATTCCAATGGCGGCGATCTGGGCGAAAGCGCCTCATTGGCGGCCCGCTTTGCCGAAGCAGAACCTCCGCTGCAACGCGTTGCAGGATTTGTTCGCAATGAAGCCCGTGGTGACGCCGCGCTGATCGCGCTGGGATGCCGTCCACTGCTGATTCACCCTGAGGCCAGAATCGGCGGACAGGGCGCCGATGCAATTTCGCCCGCCGATGTCGAGTCGTACGATGAATTGATCCAGCAAATCGGACGCACGACCAAGCGCCCCGCAGCGCTGATTCGCGGCTTGCTTGATCCGGACTTGGTGGTCTACCGTTACACCCATCGCAAGACAGGCCGAGTGCGTTATGCGACCGAAGCCGACTTGATTGCCGACGCAGTCGACGCCGAAGCAGAACAAGCAGCCTGGCAGCGCGGCGATGCGATCGATTTGTCGGCAGGCTTGTCGGCGGCCGAAGCGATTCAATTGGGCTTGGCCGATGGCGAAGCAGCAACGGTTGGCGATGTCGCGCGGCGGGTCGGTTTGCCCGACGTTCCGCCGACGGTGGAAGATCGCAAGATTGTTCGATTCGTCGAACGACTCGGACGCAATCACGGGCTCGCGTTCTTTCTGCTGTTCATCGGATTCATCACGTTGTCGGCCGAAGCGAATGCGCCGGGACTGAGTGTTCCCGGTTTCATCTCGCTCGTCTGCTTTGCCCTATATTTTTGGATGAAATTCTTAGCCGGTACGGCAGAGTGGTTGGAACTGATCTTGTTCGGGTTAGGACTGGCTTGCATCGCGATCGAAGTATTCGTCGTGCCAGGATTCGGCATCTTTGGCGTAGGCGGCCTAGCGATGACGGTTCTGGGCGTGGTGCTGATGAGCCAAACGTTCGTGATTCCTCAGAACGCATATCAATTGGGTGAATTGACGCGAGGGCTTTGGATCGCGTTGGGAGGTGCGTTGGGGATGATCGGCGGGTTCATCGCGATTCGTATGCTGTTTCCTCATGTGCCTTTGCTGAGTGGTTTGGCGATGGAAGCACCGGACGCTGCCGCGGTTGATGCCGCCGAACGTTTGGCCGATTACAGTGACTTGCAGGCCGCGGTCGGCGAAGCCACCACGCCGCTTCGCCCATCGGGTAAAGCACGTTTTGGCGATCGAATCGTGCAAGTGGTCAGTGACGGCGCGGCGTTGTCCAGTGGCGACCGAGTTCGCGTGATCGAGGTCCATGGAACGCGCATCGTCGTTGAAGCCGTTGAAAAATAACGCGGTTGGGAATAACACGCTCTGGCGACGGCACAGGCGCCCATTGCTCGCGATTTTCTGGCAAAGCCGCGATCATCGTGTGTCGTCATCCATCGTCGGTGGTCATCAATCGCCTGTGGCCATGAGATGCACAACGACTAAGAATGCGTCCTGGCTCAAGTGCTTGCACCGGCCAGATCAAACGGGCGGGTGAAAAACGATCTCCTTTTCAACGCCGGACGCCTTTTCCTTTATCAGATGCGTATCGACTCAAGAACATGTCGACCGTTGATGCGATGATTTGATTTCGCTTGCGGCGCGACGGTGGCGACTCGCCATGAACGATCGTCGGCCAGAACGCAAACGTGCGCAACAGCCCGACAAACTGCATCGCCGCAAACTCCGGGTCCGCTTTGACCAGACAGCCCGAGGCCTGCGCCCGCTTCATCCATGTGGTCACGCGTTTGAGGAAACGCCGCTGATCCACCTGCTGCCCCGCCTTGGGTTCGGTCAGAACCCGCGACAATCCTGCTCTGGCGAGAGCCTGAACGTCTTCGGATGTCAGAAAGTCGACCTCCGAAGATGCCAGTTCCACCAACTGATCGGAAAGGTCGCGCGATGCATCAAACTCGCAAGCCGGCAATTGATCCACGCGTGATGCCAGTTCCTCGATGATCGCATCAAACAGCGCTTCTTTACTGTCGAAATGGTTATACAGCGTCCGCTTGCTGACCGAGGCCGCCGCCGCGATCCCGTTCATGTTCGCGGCGTGGTATCCATGCTGTTGAAATGCGTCGACCGCTGCCTGCATGATCGATGCCCGCTTGCGATCGGTCATGCGGTCGCGTGGGATCGAACCAGAAAGTGCACTCTGCGGTTTACTTTGATTGCCCATGAGCTAAAGTATACCGCAGAGTTTACTTTTCGCAAGCTAGTTCGCCTGGCGAAACGTCAGGCAATTCATCAGCTTGGCCCCGCACACCGATAACCTGAGAGCATGCGACCGAGCCGGTCGTGCCGATCGATATGGATCATCGTTTACGCCAAAATTGCCTCGCCGCGGCGTTGGTCATCGCCTGCGTGGGCTGCCGTCACGAGGGCGAAATCGTCGAAGCGGTGGCAAAACCTCCCAAGCCAGTCTCGTTATTTACGCTGCAACGAACCTCGCCATCGATCAACCATGTCGTCACCGGTTCGGTCGTGCCATGGAAAACGGAGAAAATTGCGTTCGAGGTCGCCGGACGTGTAGCGGAGGTGATCGAGCCGAACGAACGGGTGATGCCGCAGGTAGGGCGAGAATCATCCGAACCGACACACTTGGCAACTGCACTCGCTCGATTAGACGACGAACAACTGAGGATTGCCGTCGAATCGGCTCGCGCCAATGTCGCGGTCGCCAAGCTCAATCGCGACGCAAATCTTGTAACGATCGAACAACAATTGCCAGCGATGATCGAATCGGCCGAGGCCGAAGCGGAATTGGCCGACATCGAACTGGCCCGCGCGACGAAGCTATTGTCTCAGAACGCCATCTCGCGTTCGGAACTTGATGCGGCACAAACGCGCAAGTCAACCACGCGTGCACGCGTGGTGAGCGCCAAGGCCGATCTAGCGCAAGCGAAAGCGAGGCAACTTGCCCTTGAGGCGCAGGTCCTGCAAGCCCAACAAGCGTTTTCTGAAGCTGAACGAAATCTGCGGAACGCAATTCTGTATAGCCCCTTTCCCGGTCAAGTGGCGCAGGTTCACGCCGTGCCGGGCACCTACGTCAAGGAAGGTGATCCCGTGGTGACGGTTCAGATGATGGACCCGATGACCATTGAGTTCGAAGTCGCCGCGCATGACGCACGACGGTACCACCGTGGCGACATGTTGCCGGTTCGAGTCACCGACGGCCGCGGCATGGATCGCTCGCTTAGCGGCATGGTGTACCAAGTCGATGCGATCGCTGACGTCGCCGCGCGAACGTTCACGGTAACGCTGCATGTTCGAAACGAAATCGACGCGGCGGTCATTGATCAGTCCGATGCCGACGATCCGCTGGCTTGGACGAATTTGATCACGCCCTTGAATCTCGGTCCGATGGTTACGGGCGATCAGCGTCTGCTGGTCGTTCGCGAAGCGGTTCACACGATCGGCGACAAAATGTTCGTCTGGAAAGTGACCAATCGTCGATGGGGAACACCATCACCACCGGGCAACCGCGTGCTCACGGTCAAACGGGTTCCGGTGCAAATCATCAGCGACGTGATTCCGTTTCTGGGCAAATGGGAATTTGTCGCCATCGAGTTTACCGACTCGACGATCGATATCGACATTGATCGCGACTTGATTACTGGCCAGCTGTATTTCCGGCCGCCATCAGAGTCGAGATCCTCCGGTTTCCCGACCCATCCATCACCAAGTGACTTGGCGATGATCGAAAATTGGACGGGCAATCGCGTGATGCTGGATGATCGACGCTGGTTGTTGCGATCAGGTGACGTTGCACAAATCGCGTTGACGCCAGAGGAAACCAGCGATGGCTTTTACGTTCCCATGAAGGCGGTGCGATCAGAACAAGGCAAGAACTTTGTTCATGTGATCCAGCAGATCGATCAACAGGCGACCGCGAAAAGGGTCATGGTGGACGTCGCGGAAGAAAACTCAGTCGTGGACGCGTCCGTGTTGCTTAGTATCAAGCCACAAACGGAGAACGATTTACGGGAAGGCATGCAGATTGTCGTCGAGGGCACCCATTATTTGAATGATGGCGACCGCGTGATGGTCTCGCAAATCACGGGGACTCGACAATGAGAGGGCTTCCTGAATTCGCAATTCGTCGACCGACGATCACCATCACGCTGGTGTTATTATTCGTCGCGTGGGGTAGCGCCAGTTTCTTCACCATGCCGCGTCGGGAAGATCCCGAATTCACCCTAAAGATTGCCGTCGTGACGACGCGTTGGCCCGGCGCATCGGCTGAGCAAATTGAAAAACTCATCACCGACCCTCTGGAAGATACGATCGACGGGCTCGAAGAAGTTCGACTGATCCGATCGACGTCGACCAGCGAACAGTCCGTTATTTTCGTCGAACTCGAAGACTGGGTGCCGGGTGCGAGAGTCGACGATGCTTGGGACCGGGTGCGTGCACGGATCCGTAACGTGTCAATGCCGTCGGAAAACGTATCCCCGTTTCTTTACGATGAATTTGCCGACACCAGCGTGTTGCTGTACGCCGTGCATCAAAAACCGCTGGACGGTCAATCTGCGATCGACCCAAAATTTGCCTACTCGCATCGTCAGCTCGATCTGTATTCCGAACGCATCCGTGATTCGTTGCGATTGTTGCCGGGCGTTTCGCAGGTCAGTCGCTTTGGTGTTCAAGAAGAAGCGATTTACATCGAAACCGACGAGGGTAATTGGTCGACCTTGCAGCTGACCACCACTCAGATCGCCGCCTTGGCACAGTCCCAGAACATTGTCGCGCCGGGCGGCCGAATCGACGCAGACGACGGCCGGTTCTTCGTCACGCCAAGCGGTGACGTCAGTGCCGTGGAAGCCTTTGATTCGTTGGTGGTCGCCGTCGTGCCGACCGGAGCGGGCGGCGATGAATCGGGATTCAATCAAGTCCAGTTAAAAAATTTGGGATTGAATGTTCGGCGTGGCTATGTCGAACCGCCACAACGTATTTGTCGCTATGGCACACCCAAACTTGAAACGCCCGCGGTCATTCTCGCGGTGTCGATGAAGTCTGGGGCGAATATCATCGACATTTGTTCCAGCGCCAAACATAGCGTCGCACAACTGCAAGGCACCGGCGTGCTTCCGCCGGACATCGGGGTTTCGATCATTTCGGATCAGTCCGACAGCGTCAAGCAGCGAATCCGTGAAGTCGGCGTCAATATCATCCAAGCGATCTTGGTTGTCGTGATATTGGTTTACTTGGTTGTCGGCTTTCGCACCGCCGCGGTGATGGCCGCCAACATTCCGTTTGTCGTGATTTCTTCACTCGCGATCATCACACTGTTTGACGTTCAACTGGAACAAATGTCGTTGGCGTCGATGATTATTTCGCTGGGTCTGTTGGTCGACAATGCCGTACAAGTGTGCGACCAATCGCGAACAAACCAGATCGCGGGCATGAACCCGCGCGACGCGTCGGTCGAAGGTGCAAAGATGCTAGGGCCGTCGATGCTAAGCGGAACGGCCACAACCATTGCCGCGTTTATCCCCATGCTGATTGCGATGGACGGTGCAAACCGAGAGTTCATCTACAGCTTGCCAATCACATTGTCGGTGATGTTGGCAGTCAGTTGGTTATTGGCAATGACCTTTTGTGTGATTCTCGCCGCGTGGATCATCCGACCGCCGAAAGACCCGATGCGACCGACCGCACCACTGCCCTGGTTGATGACGAAAATCGGCGTGCTGTCACGAAAATTGCGCAAAACGAAACGTGCCCCGCAGTCATCACACGGGCGGGCATCATCTGAATTGGCATCGAAAGGCCAGGCATCACGAGGCGGGTTTTATCGCCTGTACGCGATCGCACTGGGCGTGATGCTGCGTCACCGATTGGCGGCAATCGCTGCTGCGATATGCATGTTCGTGCTTGCCACTCAGTTGCCCGTTTCAAGTGAGTTTTTCCCGCTGACCGAACGCGATCAATTTGCCGTCGAGATATTCCTGCCGGAATCGTCGTCGATCGATCAGACCAACGAAGTGGCGCAGCAGGTCGAAGCGATGATCCGCGCCATGAGCCCCTATGTTGATGCCGAGGGCCGATCGCGCGAACGCTTGCTCAATATGCGAACCATTGTCGGCGGCGGCGGTTCACGCTGGTACCTCGCTTGGGAACCCGAAGCGTTGAAGCCCAACTATGCCGAGATCCTTGTCCACACGACCGACGGCAAGCTGACTCACGAATTCGCCGAGCGACTTCGCATTGCGGCGTTACAGGGCGACGAAACGCTGGGGCTGAGCCCCGTTGCCGGCGCCAGAATTGTTCCCATCGAACTGGCACTCGGTCCACCTGCTGACCCCGTCGTGCTGCGAGTTGTTGGCAACGGGATGGCGGATCTCGACGAGCTTCGGCGCGTCGCCAACCGTGTCAAAGCAATGGTCGTGGCGGAACCACAGACCTGGGACGTCAACGATTCATGGGGCGTCCCTGGACAGCAACTGTATGTCGATGTGGATGCCAACCGAGCGAGCCTATCGGGCATTCGCAATGCCGAAGTCGCATCAACACTCGACGCGTACTATTCCGGCAAACTGCTCACAACCTACCGCGAAGGCGACCGGCAAATCCCCGTCTACTTTCGCTTGCCACCTGAAAGCCGAAAATCGCTTGGTGCGATCAATGACGTGCACATCGAAAGCCGTATCGGTAAGACCCCGTTGTCGGCGATCGCAGATTTGAAGCCACAATGGCGAATGGAAACGATCGATCGCCGCGACGGCAACCGAGTCATCGAAGTTCGCTCGCGCGTCAAAACCGGTGCATCGGGTAACGACATCACCAATCGAGTTTTCCAATCCGATGCAATGGAACAACTGCGTGCCGAACTGCCTCCTGGGTTCCGCATTGAAATTGGCGGCGCACTCGAGGAATCGATGAAAGCGCAGTGGAAAATGTTCCGCTCCTTTGGCATGTCCTTCATCACGATCATCTTGTTGCTCATTTTCCAGTTCAACAGTATCGCGCGAACCTTGATCATCATTGTCACGCTTCCCCTCGCTCTGGTCGGTGCGCTGTTGGGATTGTGGGCCACAGGAAATGCATTCGGATTTATGCCACAACTTGGCGTGCTCGCACTATTTGGGATCGTGTTGAATTCGGCGATCCTGTTCGTTGAATTCGCCGACATTCTGATGATGCAAAAACGGATCGAACTCGGACGCGCACCGACTCGTCACGAATTCCTCGCCGTGATCGTCGATGCCGGCCGACAGCGGTTGATGCCGATCTTTCTGACCACCGCCACGACGGTCGGCGGCCTGGTTCCGCTTGCACTCGGCGGCGGCCCACTTTGGGAAGGGCTTGCATGGCTGCTGATTTTTGGGCTGACGTTTGCCACCGCGCTTACACTGTTCTTGATTCCTGTGCTCTATTCGTTTCTTTCACCAGCGAAACCCGCTTGATGAGCCCGTTTCAAAATTTGCCCGCGGGAATGAAACCTGCCAGAGACGCGGATCGGTAACCACGACAGCGGGATGGGGGCTGGTTCATAATCGCATTCCCCGCGCCGCCGGCTTGCCTTGAACGCGGCGACCGAATCGGAAGAAACCCGCGGCGGCCACGCGCTGTCGTGGATGCAAAACGGCTCGGCGACAGTACATTGCAGAGCACGCATTACAAAGAACACAGTGCCGAGAACACATTACAGAGAACACATTACAGAGAACATTGCACAGCCCCTCAAACGCCAAGCCGCACAGACAGTTGAACGCCTTTGTCATTGCCGTGGATCGGATTTCCGATTCCATCACGTTAGAATTGCTCGCATGCCGCTCTATTACGCTATCGCCCTGCTGTTGATTTTTTACGTCCTGTTGGTCGGTGAGTTCTTCTTGCCGACCGGTGGATTGATGGGCGTGGGCGCTGTGCTTGCTGCTTCGGCCGCGGTCGTGATTGCGTTTACCCACAGCACAACCGCAGGCGTGAGCATGTTGATGGTGATTGCGGCCACCACCCCGGTCGTGTTCATGGCCGCGGTCAGACTCTGGCCCCACACACCGATTGGACGCCGGATCTTAAATCGGCGTCCAGGCGAATTAGACGGTGGGCCGCAGAGCAAGCTTGCCGATGGAACGCCACTTTCGGAACTGATTGGATGCAAGGGTCACGCCATAACCGATTTATTGCCCTCGGGACAGGTTTCCATTGGATCGCGAAAGGTCAATGCCGTCAGCACGGGCATGGCTATTGATCGCGGGACCGCGATCGAGGTCGTTAAAGTCACCGCAGGCAAAGTACAGGTGCGGCCGGCCGCGCAGGAAGCGCCGGAGAACACATCTGGGAACCAATCCGGGAACAAAGTCGACTCGGACCAGGATGGCTCTGAGACGCAACCGCCTCAATCACCGGCTTCTTTGGAATCCCCGCTGGAATCCCTGGATGTCGATTCGCTCGAATAGGCTTGCTTGACACCGCACCGCTGCAGCGGGAGATTAGAGCGTGATGCGTATGCGTTGATACCGGTTTTTTCCGAGGGATGGAAACGATTAGATGACCCACAATGCTTTTTTGGCTGAGATGGACGTGCTCGCCCAACTGAATCGATTTGCTTTGCCGAATTTCTTTGCTCAGTTGAACAACACGACGACGCCAGCACTGATCGGCGCGCTTGTCGTCTTCGTCTTTATCTTGGTGCTGCTGTTTGTCTTTGCCAGCTACTTCGGACTTTGGATCCAATCGGCCCTAACGGGATCAGGCGTCTCGATTTGGAACTTGCTGGGTATGACGTTCCGAAAGGTCAACGCTCGATCCATTGTGCGCAGCAAAATCATGGCGACGCAGGCTGGTCTGGTTGACCCTGAACTGACCAGTGAAGCACTGGAAGCCCACTACTTGGCCGGCGGCAACGTCCAACAAGTCATCCGGGCACTGATTGCCGCCAAGAAGGCCAAAACCATTTCGCTGACGTTCCGCGAGGCGACCGCAATCGACTTGGCCGGTCGCGACGTCTTGGAATCAGTTCAAACCAGTGTTTACCCCAAAGTCATCGATTGCCCGCCACGTGGCTCGGCAAAGCCGTCGCTGGATGCCGTGGCGCGTGACGGGATTCAATTGAAAGTCAAAGCCCGCGTCACGGTTCGTGCCAACCTGCAACAATTGATCGGCGGTGCAACCGAAGAAACGATTATCGCACGGGTCGGCGAAGGGATCGTCAGCGCGATCGGCAGTGCCGATGACCACAAAGCCGTGCTGGAGAACCCCGACGTCATCAGTAAAGCTGTGCTCGCCAAACGCCTCGATTCGCAAACGGCGTTTGAAATTGTTTCCATCGACATCGCCGACATCGACGTCGGCGCCAACATCGGCGCCCGATTGCAAGCCGACCAAGCGGAAGCAGACACGCAAGTCGCTCGGGCACGTGCCGAAGGTAAACGCGCGTCCGCTGTCGCAGAAGAACAAGAAATGATGGCCAAGATCGAACAAAGTCGAGCGTCGTTGGTTGAGGCACAGGCCGCCGTCCCCGCCGCGATGGCCGATGCGTTTCGCAACGGCGGACTGAATATCCTTGACTATTACAAACTGCAAAACGTCAGCGCTGACACCGAGATGCGAAAGTCGCTGGCCAAGGAAGCGACTGACTTGCAATCGACGTACGATAATTAGACAAGGGCGATAATTAGACAAGGGCGATAACTCGACAAGGGCGAACCGATGGCCGGCGATCTAGAAGACTTTCTGCGAAAGGCAGCCGCACGGCGCCAAGCAAAGGCGCGCGAGCAAGCCGTCGCACCGGCAAAAAAACGAGCGGGGCAAGACGCCGGAGGAGCATCCGCCCGGCAAGCGGCGCCGTATTCGGACCGGAAACGTGAGCGAGTGGTCCAGCCGCCGCCCGATGACGAACCCATCTTGGTCGCCGAAGTCGTCATGGATGCCCCCGACGCGATGGCCAAACGTCGTCAAGCCGTCCAAGACGCCAAGAAAGAGGCGGCGCGCATCGAAGCGGACGCCGCCAGCCAATTAGCCAAGTTGAGAAAAGCCAGCGGCGAAAGCAGTTCGCCCAATTTGACGTTCACGGGCGATGCGAGGTCGGATCTGATTCGCCTGCTGCGTCAGCCCGGAGGCATCAAGCAAGCAATCTTGTTGAAAGAAATTCTCGACCGGCCCATCGATCGCTGGTAATACGTGCCAGTTCGCTGGTAGAGTTCCCGATAACACACTTCACGATTCCAAGATCCGTTCGCGATCCAAAGCCCGATTTCGTTCGACGATCCTGGCCTGCTGACCGTTTCCCAAGACACATAGATTCGGCGAGCGAGTGGCTTTTTCCGCCTTTCAAAGGCCTCGGCTCGTTCCTCGCGCAATCGCACAAAGCTTCCCCGGTCCGGGCACATAGCTTCCCCAGTCTGGGCACATAGCTTACCCAGACCAGCTCGACGGCTTCCTCGGCCCCGCTTGAGACTTTCGTGCCCCCGGACGGGGCGAGCACGTGATCGCCGAATTGGCTTTCTCCCTTGTCAGCTTGTCGCCCACTTTGTTAAACGCGATGGATGAAATTGCGTTTACACCCTACACGTGGGTCCGGAATGACTGATACCTCGACGGCTAACCGTTCGTCGCGCCTGTGCGTCCAGCTGCCGCTAATTCTTTGTGTCGCCTTGGCAAGCTGCGCGCTTTGCGGATGCAAAGACGGTCCGCTCTATGCCCTAAAAACCGTCAATCCGTATTTCACCATGCGAGAGTGGCGCGAAGACGAAGCGTTGGGCGTGACCGATCACGAGCGACTGCAACAGCTGCAACAACTTTCCGAGCAAATCGGCGGGATGACAGCTGAAAGGCAAGCGTTTTGGGCAGGCCATTTGACTCGCATCATGGAAAACGATCCGAGCCCCGAAATGCGGCGACTTGCCGTTGTGGCTGCCGGAAAAATCAACAACGAAACTTCACTGCAATTGGTCGAAAAAGGCTTGGATGACGAAAGCCTCAAGGTCCGCCTGTTCGCCTGCGAGGCGCTCGGCGATCGGCCCGGTGATTCCGCGGCGCGACTGTTGGCTTCCACAGCTGGAACGGAGACGGACGAGGACGTTCGGCAAGCGGCACTGACGGCGCTGGCCAACCACAAGAGTCCGATCGCGGTCGACGCGCTTCGCATCGCCTTGTCCGATCGCAACCCAGCCACGCGAGACTTAGCCATGAACTCGCTGCGCAACGTGACCGGAAAGAACTACGGCACCAGTCCCGACCAGTGGATTGCCGCGTTGGACAAAGGCTCCGATACCGTCAACCCTTCCACTGATACCATTCGCCGGTAATCAACATCGGTACTTATCGCTGGCTGGTCGAACATTGTCTTACGACGTAAACGTTCACTCGACGTCTTGGTTTCTTCATCTTTACTCATGATCACATGAATACAGAATACCGACTAACAAGTCTGATCGCCGTGCTGGCTGCAGCTGTATTGACAAGTGCCGCATTCGCGACCGAACCGATGCGTATTTGGGTTGATGAAACCGGGCGATATTCGATTGACGCAAGACTGGTCAAAGTCAACGAATCGTCAATCGTCCTGCTGCGAAAATCTGGCGGCACCGTTGAATTGGAACGAAGCAAGATCAGCGAGCGTGATCGTCTGTATGTCGAGGAGGTCGCCGAGGCCCTGCAAGCGACTCCAAACGAGCTTCGACTGACTCCGCCAAAACGCCCCGAGATTGTCGCCCTCCCGATCTTGGACTTGCCTTCGACGGACGTAACGGCCCCCGAAGACTCTGAATTGATCAGCGGCCATACGTCCGTCCTGCCGCTCCTGCAATTGCCCGTGTCAATCGAACCGGATGCGACTCCCATTAAAATCACTTTTCAACCCGCACGCTATTCGTTCGGACAGATTGGTGTGCACGATGTTGTTTCGCATGTACACCCGATTCTGCACACCAGCGACGCGAACCGGACGACCACGACGAACCGAATACCTGATGACGAATCCGAAACAGGCACGCGTGATGTGTCATCCATCGCGCTGTCGATCAGCAGCGGGATGCGACTACCGGGGCAGTCCGCATATGGTCGAATCATGCGTTTTGACGCCGATTCGAATCGTCCCGTGACCGTCTGGCAAGGCGATGAAACGATTCAGCTGTTCGACCATCATCACCCCAGCGGTCGCTCCCTCGTCTTAGTCGGGCATTCGCCCGCTGGGCATGGTGGACAACTCGCGATCGCTAGCGGTTGGGAAGCGATCGCGGATTCCACCGACAATCATTTAACGATTTCGCATCGACGCAATTTGCCAGCGCCGGATTCATTGGCCCGCTTGCAAACGGTGCGCTGGGCGCGATGGATCGATGAAGAACATGTCTGTGTCTTGCTGGATCGAACGATCGCGGTTTGGAATCTCGTGTCAGGTGAACAGGTCTTTAGAATCAACGGCATCATCGAAAAGTCACGACCGGCAATTTCGGCGGGTCGGCGATACGTCGCGGTTCCCGGAACGGGGACGGTAGACCTTTTTCGCACGACCGACGGCAAACCGTTGGGCCGCATCGCGGTGGAAGGCAACGGAATTCCCGCCGTCGAATTCTCGCCACGCGGCGACGCACTGGCGATTGCGACGTCGCGACGCCTGCGCGTTTGGGATTTGGATTCGGCCGCGCTACGTGCCGACGTGCACTCGCGCCGCAACCTAGGAAACGATCGCCCGTTGTGGATTAGCGACGATCTGGTGATGTCAGGCAGCGGTGTCTTGTCCAGTTTGTTTCGCGGCGTTCCTATCTGGCAGTACGACGTGACGGGAGCTTTGACAACGTCGCTGGGCAAGAATGTTGCCGTGCTGCGCAAGTCACCGACAACCGAATTGTCAATTGTGTCGGTGCCGCACGACGGGGCACTCGACGCGATCCAATGGATCGATAACAGTCCGCGTCGCGCCGATTTGCAACATTGGCGACTCCCCGGACGCAGCGTTTGGGCCGATGGCCGATGGACCGATCGCGATGTGCGACTCAGCACGCTGGGCACCAATTTCCGCTAAAAACCGTCGTTTTCCGGCGCTGTTGCGACCATAGCCAGGCGGTGACCGCAATTCGGAGTCGACGTTTCGCGGGCGCAATTCGATGCGTTCACGGTAATGGATCGATACGGTTTTGTACTGCCATCACGCGGCGGCTTATCCGAATCCCACGCGTTTGCGAGAAAGAACGCTTCTTGAGAGACCGAAACTTCAGGTCGTCCGCATTGGGTTACAATCGAGGGGTCGGTCGAGTTCGACGCCGATCCCCACCCCGCCTCCCCCTGCTGACTTGTCGTGAAGATGCTCAAGCGATTTTTTCCGCTGTCGATCATCCTGTGTTGTTGCGCAGCCTCGGTCGCCTCTGGCAAACCCATCGATTTTGCACATGACGTCGTTCCCGTGCTAGAACAACACTGTGTTGAGTGCCACGGTGACAAGGAAGCCAAGGGCGGTTTCTCAATCAATTCCCGCGAGAGCTTCTTGGAGAGCGACGCGGCAATTCCAGGTGACGCCGATGCGTCGTACTTTCTGGAATTGGTCCGATCGGATGACCCTGACGTGCAGATGCCACCGCCTGAAAAGCCACGTATGGGTGAGGCCGACGTCGCAACGCTCGTCAAATGGGTCGACTCGGACTTGCCGTGGCAGAGCGGTTTTTCGTTCGCAAAGGACACCTACGAACCTCCGCTAAAGCCACGTCACGTCACCCTACCACCGCCGGTCGATGGACGCACACATCCCATCGATCGGATCATCGACAATGAACAACAGCAACGTAGCGGCGGCATGATCGATGCTGTCGATGACGCCACGTTCGTTCGTCGTGCCTATCTGGATTTAATCGGGCTGTTACCCGAACCGCATGTCGCGCAAGAGTTCGTCGTCGATTCTTCACCGTCCAAGTATGCCCGGCTTGTCGATCAATTATTGGCCAACGATCTGGCTTACACCGAACATTGGCTGACGTTTTGGAATGATCTGCTACGCAACGACTATGCGGGAACCGGCTTTATCACCGGCGGACGAAAACAGATCAGTCGCTGGCTTTACGATTCGCTGCTAGAGAACAAACCGTACGACGTCATGACTCGCGAATTATTAGCGCCGCCGGATGCGCGAAGCCGAGGGTTCATTGATGGGATCAAATGGCGAGGCAACGTGAGTGCCGGGCAAACGGTGGAGATTCAATTTTCGCAAAGCGTTGCCCAGTCATTTCTGGGCATCAACATGAAATGCGCGTCCTGTCACGACAGTTTCATCGATCGCTGGAAACTAGCTGATGCGTATGGTTTGGCTGCGATTTATTCCCAGCAGCCACTTCAACTTCATCGCTGTGACAAGCCCACCGGCGAAACCGCGCAAGCCGCGTGGCTGTTCCCAGAACTCGGAACCATTGATTCGAATCAACCCCGTGACAAGCGACTACAACAGCTCGCGGACCTGATGACCGATCGCGAAAATGGGCGTTATGCAAGAACGATCGTGAATCGTCTCTGGTCGCAATTGATGGGACGCGGGATCGTGCACCCGCTCGACGCGATGCATACACGGCCTTGGAACGAAGATTTGTTAGACATGCTGGCCAATCATTTTGTCCGGCACGAATACGACTTAAAAGCAATCCTGCGATTGATCGCGACAAGCCACGCTTACCGTTCGCGGTGCGAAGTTCAGCAACAATCGCGTGCCGATTCGAGCGAATACGTCTACGACGGCCCTCGGGCCAAACGGATGACCGCCGAGCAGTTCGTCGACGCCGTTTGGCAACTGACCCATACGGCGCCAGCGGCTTTCGACGCTCCGGTGATCCGTGGGCAAGCATCACCAGAGCCCTCCGGTAAGACATCGCAAACGAGCCCGCAAAGTGCCAGGGCGGCAACCGAACCGCTGGACCTTTCGGCAAACTGGATCTGGGGTGATTCGGCGGCCGACGGCGGAGTGCCACCGGGAGGCGAAACGCTTGTTTTTCGCCGCAGTATTGAATTGCCGAGTGTCCCGATTCGTGGCGCCGCCATCATCACCGCCGACAACGCCTTCAAACTTTATCTTGGCGGACGTGAGATTGTGGCGAGCGAAAACTGGACGCAACCCAGACTGGTTCCGCTGCAGGGATTGCTGAATCAGGGTGTCAATCACATCACGATTGTTGCGACCAACGGATTAAAACGCGCCAACGCGGCTGGACTGTTCTTTGAATGCCGACTGGTGTTCCAGAGCGGTGAAGAACGGAGCTATCGTTCGAATGAGAATTGGCGGTACACATCCAAGCCACCTGCAAATGCCAAGGAAGGACGCCTCGGTAAAGTCACCGGTCCCTTCAAACCGGTCGTGTCGCTGGGCCAATCACCACGCTATCAATCGGCCTTTACGCCAAGAATTCGCACGCGGTTTGCCACGGCGGTCGCCACCGACATGCCGATGGTTCGTGCTTCGCTCTTGAAATCCGATTTCTTGATGCGAACACTTGGCCGTCCCAACCGCGACCAGATCGTGACCTCACGGCCGAGTGAGCTAACCATGTTGGAAGCCATCGAATTGTCCAATGGTCAAGCCTTTGCCGATCTGTTGTCCGATGGCGCAAAATACTGGTACGCGAAGCGATACGAGTCGCCTGAAGCCTTGATCGAGGCCATTCTTGTTCGGGCATTGTCACGCAAACCGAGCGAATCGGAACTTAGAACCATGCGACAGATCGTCGGCGAGCCCGTTTCCCTATCCGCGATCGAAGATTTATTGTGGTCGATCTTGATGATGCCGGAATTTCTGGTCGTACGTTAACAATGCCTTAAGCGATGAACCATTTCAAATCTGAACCTTTACATTTTCAACGCCGCGACTTTCTAAAACAGATGGCTGCGGCCGCGACGGCGACGATCGGCATGGGTGCGCCTCGCCTGCTTTCAGCCAACGATGACATCGTCCATCCGCAGCCTACTGCCGATGCGTGCATTTTACTGTGGATGGCCGGCGGAATGGCCGCCCCCGACACATTCGATCCCAAGCGATACACGCCGTTTCGAAAAGGGATGCCAGTTTCAGAGATGGTCAGCACGTTTCCGGCGATCGATACCGCGGTGGATGACCTGAAGATCACTCAAGGTCTGCAGCAGGTCGCTTCGGTGATGGACCGCGCGACACTGATTCGATCCGCAGTCCAGCCGGACTTGGGCAGCATTTTGCATTCACGGCATCAATATCATTGGCACACCGGATACGTTCCGCCCCAAACGGTGGCGTGCCCGCATTTGGGCGCATGGATGTCGAAAGTGCTGGGCTCGGTCAATCCCGTGATGCCCGCCTTTGTGAACGTTGGCCAGCGTTTGGAAGGTGTTGGTGAAAAAGAAGAACTAAAAGCGTTCACAACGGCCGGCTTTTTCGGCAGCGAGTTCGGTCCGATGAATTTGCCTTATCCCGAACAAGCCGCGGCCGCCGTTACTCCGCCACCAGGTATGAGCCAGCAACGATTTGTCAATCGCGACCGCTTGTTCCGTAAACTGGTCGACCAAAGTCCGCATCGTGATCGACTGAGTGACTATCAACACGAATCAATGATGCGTTCGATGGACAAAGCGTACCGTCTGTTGAAAAGTGATGATCGCAAAGCGTTCGACATTGATGCGGAACCGCAAGAGAGCCGGCAAGCTTACGACACCAGTCGTTTCGGGCGCGGGTGCTTGCTGGCCCGACGACTGATTGAGGCCGGGTCGCGCTTCGTCGAAGTCACGACCGAGTACGTTCCGTTCTTGCACTGGGATACGCATGCCAATGGCCACGAGACGGTCAAACGTCTGAAGCAAGAAATTGATCAGCCAATCGCGCAACTCATTCGTGACCTGGAATCACGCGGCATGCTGGACCGTACACTTGTCGTGATCGCGTCGGAATTCAGTCGCGACGCGATCATGGAAGGCCAACCCGGTTCCAACGCGAACGACCAAGCGACTCATAAGGTCGACGAAGTCAGTGAGCCGACGCACTATGGGTTGCACCGGCATTTCACCGGTGGCACGAGCGTTGTTATGTTCGGCGGCGGAATGAAACGCGGTTTTGTCTATGGCAAAACCGCGGACGAACGTCCCTTGATGGCAATCGAAAATCCCGTCACCGTCACCGACCTGCACGCGACGATCATGACTGCGATGGGGATCAGTCCCCGCACGGGTTTTGATATCGAGGGAAGACCCTTTTATGTGACCGAAGACGGCAAGGGCCAAGCCGTTCGTGACGTTTTCGCGTAGCGGGTGACCGACGTCGAATCATCAAACGCGTGAAAACCGTCGCGGCGGTTTGACGCTCACGGGGCCGGCACATGCCGACGTCCGTTTTGTGCGCGTCGGCCTGACGCGATCCAATTCGACGCAATCCCAGCAGAATCAGAAGAATCGGACGCTGCTGATTTGGCCGTCTGGTTTGATATTCGTCCTAGCTGGATTGCCGAGTTCGCCTGATTTGTTGACAATGATCGGTCTGAGATTCCACAAGGAGGGTTTTGTCGGTGGCTCGAAACGAACAATTGATTCGCCAGCACAAGTTGCTGCAACTGCTAGAGTATTCGCGATTCGGCCGCACGCTGGACGAACTTCGTGATGAACTGGTCAAGGATCTTGGTCTGTCCACGCTTCACGAGCGCACGGTTCGCCGCGATGTCGAGGCGCTGCAAGCGGCCGGATACGACATCCAAAGCGAGTCGCTCGAACGCGGCAAGGTCTACAAGCTCGGTAAGAACAACACCGGTGTTCACGAGATCGGCATTTCAGCGACGGAGTTGATCGCGCTTTCGATTGGCCGCGAACTGCTGTATCCGTTGATGGGCACACAATACTGGCGCGGCATCGAGACTTTCTGGAACAAAGTACAGGAAGCGCTGCCCGACGGCGTGTTCGAGCACTACGAACGTTACCGCAAGACGCTGCACGTATTCGGCGGTCCCAGCAAGACGTACGAGCGTCACGCCGGAATGCTAAAGACGATCAACCGCGCGATCTTGGAACACCGGGTCGTTGAAATTGAATACGAAGCGATCGGCAAGCCGGTGACCACGCGCAAAATCGAACCGTATGGTTTGGCGGTGTACCAAAGCAGCATCTATGTGGTGGCGGCGGCCCCGGAAGTTACCGATCCTCAGCAGAGGATTCGTAATTTAAAACTCGATCGATTCCGTCACGCCACCGCGCTCGATGAGTACTTCAAGGTCGATGAGAACATCGACATTTCCGATCGACTGGGTCGCAGTATCGGTATTTTCTCTGGCGAGTCAGCGACGGATGTTCGCATCCGCCTGGGTAAGCGTGCCGCCGCGTGGGTCGGTGAAGATCCCTGGCATCCGGAACAGCAAATGGACATCCAGGATGACGGCTCGGCGATCTTGACCGTTCCCGCATCGCATCCGCGAGAGTTATTGCCCAAGGTACTTTCACTGGGGATGGATGCCGAAGTCTTGTCGCCTGATACGTTCCGTGACGCCGTGGCAGACACCGTGCGTGAGATGGCGACTCACTATGAGGTAACCGTCAGCGGCCAACCAACCTAGGGCGACCGCCCGCGGAGCCGGGCCCGTCCCAACCGGCGACGCATCAACCGGCCCGTCCGAACCGGCGACGCATCAAGCTGTGCCATACCAACGGGTGCCGCACAGCCGGACTTGGACCGGCGTTGGATCGGCCAGCAACGATCAGCTCGGCCACGCGACATCGCGATCCGGTGCGTCGGGTCTCACGGGAACAAAGCCATCTTGCGTGGGGTCGATCGCATAGTGGTATCCAAAGGCCAGACCAAGCGAGCCGCCGTCGGCGTCGCTGAGTTCAACGATGACGCGACGATACAGATCGCGGGTTCCCGGTTGGTTGGCGCCTTCGATCACGTCCAGGCATCGCATCACTTCTGCGATCCGCTCCGCATCGAATTGCCAACATTCGCCTCGGACCCGGTCGTTCCCGCCGGTCATTGCCGGATAGTCATGGCGAGAAAACAGCGTTCCACGTGTCCAAGCCGGCGTAATCGCGACGGGGCGAACGGGCCACAGCGACTCGCGACATTGACCACGTTTTAATGTTCCGTAGACAAAAACGGACCGAATCGTAGCTTCGTCCTTCATCACATCGTCTTCCCTTCGTCCGTCATTTGCATCATCATCACTGTCACTCTGGATCGCGTTGCGAACCGTGATTCGCCAGCTTCTTTCGACTCAACACCCATCGACAGCCCCCATGCTTGACCCCGATTTCGCATCTGCACTTCAGACTTATTCGATGGAGATCGAAGAGTCGACGGCGCTTAAGCTTCAGGCGTATGCGATGGAGGTGTGGCGAATCAACGAGCAGATCAACCTGACGCGGCACACGACGTGGGAACTGTTCGTCGGACGCGACCTTCGCGATTGTTTGCAGCTGGCCGCACTTATTCAACCGGGCGAGGAGGTGCTCGACCTGGGCAGCGGAAACGGAGTGCCGGGGATCTTGCTGGCGATCTTACGATCAGACATCGATGTCGCGTTAGCAGAATCGGTCGCCAAGCGTGCCAAAGTGCTCAGCGAAATCGTTGAAGCGTTGGAACTGCCGGTTCCTGTCTACGCGGCTCGCGGCGAGGACTTGCTCGAGGATTTCCGTTTCTCCAGCGTCGTTTGCCGTGCGGTGGGCAGCATCGCCAAGCTGTGCCGCTGGATCGAACCGCACTGGGCCAGCGTCGATCGCATGCTGCTGATCAAAGGCCCCAAGTGGGTCGACGAGCGAGGAGAGGCCCGGCATCATGGATTGCTGGAAAAATTACAGCTCCGTCGGGTCGCCAGCTATCCGCTGGGCGACGACGAACAGAGTGAGGGGGTGATACTGCAGATTTCGCCCAAGGGATCGCTGAAATACCAGCAATAGTGCTCTAATTGTGATTAGCGGCGGGTCGAGGGGTGGAAAACGGCGTAATCCGCTTCACCTAGTAACGCTCGTCCATCCATCTATACTTCGAGTGATCATTGCAGTCTCTCGCGAGTTCGATCCGGGCGATCCGGACGCCGGGCTCGCCACTTTTACTTTCGACCTATTCGATACGCGGCACGATGTCGGACTACAACCTAACTCACCTCAAGCAACTTGAGGCCGAAAGCATCCATATCATCCGCGAAGTCGTCGCGGAATTTAATAATCCTGTGATGCTTTACAGCGTCGGCAAGGACTCTGCCGTCCTGGTTCACTTGGCCCGCAAGGCGTTCTATCCGGCGAAGCCGCCGTTCCCACTGCTGCACGTCGATACGACGTGGAAATTTCGCGAGATGATCGAATTTCGCGAGAATTATGCCCGCAAGGAACTCGGCCTGGACTTGCTCGTTTACATCAACGAAGAAGGCTTAAAGCACGACATCAAACCTTGGGAAGACAGCGAACGTCATACCGAGTTGATGAAGACCGATGCGTTGAAAGCTGCGCTGAACAAGTATCAATTCGATGCGGCATTTGGCGGTGCACGCCGCGACGAAGAAAAGAGCCGCGCGAAAGAACGTGTCTTTAGTTTTCGTGACAAGTCGCACCGATGGGATCCGAAAAACCAACGTCCCGAGCTTTGGAATTTGTACAACGGTCGCGTCAATAAGGGCGAATCGATCCGTGTCTTTCCGATGAGCAACTGGACCGAGCTTGATGTTTGGCAATACATCCACTTGGAAAGTATCCCCATCGTTCCGCTGTACTTGTCCGCACCTCGGGACGTGGTCGAACGAGACGGCGTCTTGCTGATGATGGATGACGATCGGATGCCGCTGTTGCCGGGTGAAAAAAAGGAAACCAAAATGGTCCGCTTCCGCACGCTCGGTTGCTATCCGCTATCGGGCGCGGTCGAAAGCGAAGCGACCAAGTTGACCGATGTGATTCAAGAAATGTTGCTCGCGACCACCAGTGAACGCCAGGGACGAATTATCGATCAAGACGAAGGCGGCGCCGGAATGGAAGAAAAGAAACGCCGCGGATACTTCTAAGCGCACGTCAAGCGAACGTATCCATTCATCACTTGAAATCATTCACCTGTTACCTCTGACTGCCGCTTTATGTCTCACCAGTCTGACCTAATCGCAACCGATATCGATGCCTACCTAAAGCAACACGAGCAGAAGCAATTGCTTCGGTTCATTACCTGCGGCAGCGTTGATGATGGAAAGAGTACGTTGATCGGACGACTGCTGTATGACAGCAAGATGATCTATGAAGATCAGCTGTCGCAGTTGGAAGCGGATTCGAAAACCATCGGCACGACGGGCGGAAACTTTGATCCCGCATTGCTTACCGATGGGTTGAAAGCCGAACGTGAGCAAGGCATCACCATCGATGTTGCCTATCGCTACTTTAGCACCGCGAAACGCAAATTCATCATCGCCGATACGCCCGGCCATGAACAATACACTCGCAACATGGCCACCGGTGCCAGCACGTGCGACTTGGCGGTGATTCTGATCGATGCCCGTCACGGTGTGTTGACGCAAACCAAACGACACAGCTTTATCGTGTCGCTGCTGGGAATCCGCCACGTCGTCGTCGCCGTGAACAAAATGGACTTGTGCGACTTTAGCGAAGAACGGTTTGAAGAGATTTGTGATGAGTACCGTTCCTTCGCCGCTCGTTTGGACTTGCCCGACCTGCATTTTATTCCGATCAGCGCATTGAACGGCGACAATGTGGTCGACCGCAGCGAATTGTCGCCGTGGTATACCGGCAGCACGCTGATGAACTTTCTTGAAACGGTTTACATCGGCAGCGACCGAAACCTGCAAGACTTTCGCATGCCGGTGCAATACGTGAATCGGCCGAATCTGGATTTCCGAGGATTCTGTGGCACGATCGGTTCGGGCATCATCCGACCCGGCGAAGAAATCATGGTGCTGCCCAGTCGCCAGACGTCAAAGGTCAAGTCGATCGTCACATTTGACGGCGAGCGAGAAGAGGCGTTCACGCCTGAATCGATCACGCTGACCCTCGAAGATGAAATCGATGCAAGCCGTGGTGACATGATCGTCCGGACCGGCAACCTGCCACGCAGCAGCGATTCGATCGAAGCGATGTTGGTTTGGATGAACGATGAATCGATGGTGCCGGGCAAGACGTATCTATTCAAGCACACCACACAGACTTTGCCGGGCACGATTGACACGTTGAAATATCGTGTCGACGTGAACACGCTGCACCGCAGTCCGGCGCCTGACCTGGCGTTGAACGAGATTGGTCGCGTAAGCATTTCGCTAAGTGGACCGATCCACTACGACGCGTATCGCCGCAATCGCAATACCGGTGCCTTCATCGTCGTCGACCGGATCAACAACGCCACCGTCGCGGCGGGAATGATCTTGGACAGTTCCGGTGGTGGCAAGAAAGGCGCGATCTGGGACGAAGAAGAGTTGCAGGACGGCAATGTTGATCCGAATAAAGTTTCTGCGGTCTCGGCCGATCAGCGCAACGCCCGCTTCGGCCAACAACCGGCGACGGTCCTGCTGACCGGCTTGACCGGCAGCGGCAAAACATTGGTCGGACAAGCCGTGGAACGCAAACTATTCGACTTGGGCCGCGCGGTGGCGTTGATCGATGGGGACAGCCTGCGCCGCGGACTGAGCCGTGACCTCGGATTCACGGCGGATGACCGAAGTGAAAACCTTCGACGAAGTGCGCACCTGGCACACACCCTGAACGAAGCCGGATTGATTTGCATCGCATCCTTCGTTGCTCCTTCGGAAGACGTTCGCGTCAAAGCGGGTCGCGTGATCGGTGAAGACCGCTTCTTTGTCGTGCATGTCGCCACGCCCGTCGAAGTGTGTCGCCAGCGAGACCAGAAAGGTCAGTACGCGAAAGCCGACGCCGGTGAACTGACAAATTTCCCAGGCGTGACAGCCGACTATGACGAACCGGTTTCACCCGACTTGGTCGTCGATGCGTCGAAACAAACCGTCGACGAGAGCGCCGACCTGGTCATCGAAATGTTGCGCAGCAAGGGCGTGATCAAATAGTCGCCGGCGCGCCCCGTGCGGACCGTATGCTTCCCGACCACAAGCAGAAGCAGAAGCACAAGCAGAAGCACAAGCACAAGCACAAGCACAGACACAAGCTGCGGAATCTTGAGAACGGGATCAGCGCCGCACGTCGATTTCGTAATTCAACACGCGATCGCCGTCCTCTTCTGCGGCGCGCAGCAACAGTTTCTTTCCGATCAGCTCGGCTCCGTTGTTCAATAGATAATCCCGGCGGGCCGACTCGCCAGGACGTATCGTGATCAGTCGACGCATGTACTGACGCCCCGGCGGCGGAAACAGCATGCAATCGTACGCTTGTGATCGCGGCGAACGATTGACCATTTCGACCGAGACCATCAAATCGCCGTTGGGCATCAAGCGAGTGTTCGCCTTGATCGTCAAGCCATCCGGGCCGACCTCGACCTTGCGATAGACGGTGATGCTCTTAGCCGGCTTGGACTGCAGATCAAACCGTATGGGCAATTCGTAGGTTCCGACTTTCGCGTTGTTGCCCAGCACCACGGTGAACGGTCGCGTTTCGCTGCGACCGCCCTGCAATTCCCAGTCATAGGCGCCGCTATCGATCATCCACGCGGCCGGCGATTCGACTTTTAGTTCGCCGAACATGGAATCGCGAGTTGGGTTGGTAAAGTGAACCTTCATCCTTTGCCGGCGGCCCAGCAAGCTGTCCAGTTGATTCGGCTCGACCGACACCGACATCCGCAGCGCCAACAGCACCGGATCGGCACCAATGACAAATTTGGGAACGGTGTTGATCGGAACTCGCTGGACCGCGCGGCCGTCAACCATCTCGACCGGCAGACTCTCGGTGCGTCCCCAGACGTCGATGACCTTGGCCTCGTCGCCCAGGTACATCAATTCTTCTGTCGGCGATGATGACCACACCATCATGACCACCCTTTCGTCGCCGGCCAGCACCAGATTCTCCGCCCCTGATCGCATACGCAGCGAACCGGTACTGCGCAGGTTGCCGATCAAACGAGACGTGGTGCGATAGGGCAGCAACAACTCACCCGGGCGTCCATCGGGTTGCAGCAGACCATGCTCTGGGTCTCGCGGACGGCTGACAAAGACAGCCTGCACGCGGTGCCCACGTACCGCGGCCATCCGCAGCACCAAGTCACGGATACGCGCATCGCGCCCATACGATTGCTTTGCGATGGGGTCCAGCAATAACCACGTCCTGGCACGCTCATCACGCGAATCACCCAGTTTTAATTTCAAGAATGCATCAAGTTCGTCGGCGGCCAGTGGCGGGTCACTGCTGCGACAAACCGCTTGCCATGAAACTTCACTCGACGGCGAATCGGGTTCCAGCCAAGGCCAAGAAATGGCAACATCGATCGGTTGACCAAAGCCTTGCAACCCGGTTGAGATCGTGGAAATCGAGTCGCGTAGCCGCAAACGCCCAAGAAAGCTGTGGTCGCGGTCCGCACCGATCTGCCATGTGCGGACTTTGAGTGTCAACCGGGTCATCACCGGTTCGAGCATGGGTTGCCACACGGCCTTGTCACGAAACAATTGAGCCGCCACCAGGTCGCGGCGTCCGCGGACGTCATATTTTTCAACGTCAGCCTCCGGCGGAACGTCAAGCATCCCGATGGTGTGAATGCCGGTTTCTTGCAGCTTACTGAGTGTGGTGGCAACCTGTTCGTGTGCTTCGAAATCGTCCGGCGGCAACCAGCATGGATACTTGACCCAGGCGACACCGCACTGCTGCAGCCATTTGGCGAACAATCGCGGGTCCTGCCCGTGGGAACCGCCCGGCAATGTCCATCCGAAAACGCGGTTCGACGGGGTGGTGGCCCCTTCGCTGACATCGGACCGTTCGACCAGTTCATCAATGACCGCGGCGGTCGTCTCGGTCGCCAGGCTCTCTTGTTGTCGCGAAACCAGCGCCGCGGTGATGCGGTAGAATCCGACCGGTAATCCGGGAAGCTGCCAGCTGACCGATGACTTGATCGACCGAGCTAACATCTCCTCGGTTTCGCTGGGATTGATCGACACCAACATTCGGGTTTGCTCTGCGACCTGCTTTCCGTCGTGGTCGAACACACGAAAGCGAACCTGTTCGCCTTTAGCCGGCAGCCCCATCAGTGTCGCGGTGGCAGTAATCGGATTGTCGATCTCGTAGACACCGGTCGATTCGTCCGTGACGATCTGCATCTGTGGAAACTGTTCAATGCGAACGTTGTCGAAACCGATGGTGCCGCGGACGTCTTCCAGACCATCTTCGGCACCGTCGACGATCAACCGCACCATCATCGACGTTGCGTGACTGGGTGGCAGAATGTGGTCAACCACCAACCGTTTCCAATCCTGTGTCCCCGTGACTTGCTCGGTGGCATGCGTCACGATCGGACGTTTCAAATCATCTAAAAAGACCAACTCGGCATGCACGCGATCATGACGAAGCCCCTTGGTCATCACGTCACAGCCGAACCGATATTGAAACAGGTGGCTGGTATCGACATGCGGGCTTTGGATCAGCGCGAGTCCACCGTCCAGGTCGACCCGCAAGAAACGATCGACGAATGCGTCGGACAATGATGGCGGCAGAGTCGGAATCCGCCGAATTTGGGCCGGTACGATCGGCCAATAACGAATCATCGCGGGAACCATTGGCGTCTTGAGCGCCAGCCAGGGCACCATAGCGGACCAGTCCGCGAGACCGTCGTCAGCGGAAAGCGACAACTCGGGTGGCTGCGAAAGATCGGGTGCCGTTTCAATCGCGGTTAGCAATTTGCTTCGCGTGCTCGTCCAAGCGCGCACGAATCGAGTATCTTGAGTCCGCAGTTGCTGGGCGAAAGAGAGATCGCGAGGAGCGATCTTAATTTTCACATACTTTGGATACCGACGCCCCTCTTTCCGCTCCCATCCATCCGGCCACCCGTAATAATTCGTATCGTTGGATCGACTGAAATCCCAGATGAATCGGTTTTGCCGATGACGTTGTTCATCGGTCGGACCGGCGTCATCTTGGGCGATCGATTTCGATCCGACAGCAAAGAGCCCCAACAAAATCGCAATCGTGACGACCAACAGCGACCTACACACGCCCTGCCTGTGAAACTGGCGGTGAAACACGGCCTGACCATTTTCACGTACCGGTCGCCGACACCCGGGATAGGTACGAGGCGGCCTGACGCGTATCATGCTCGATGGAAATTTGCCGGTCATGTAAGGCGGCTCGAACAACGTAAAACAGTGGATTCGGACTAGAAATTGGCTGACTTGAAAGTTGCGGTCCGGCTGGACTGCATGGGAAAACCACTGCGAACCGCTTTGGAAATTGCGGCGCGGATGGGCGTACGAGCGATCGAGTTGGATGCCCGTAACGAGATCTACCCTTCTCAATTGTCGGACACCGGGCTGCGACAATTGCGGAAAATGCTGGATGACCTGAACTTACGGGTTGCCGCCCTGCGATTTCAGACCCGCCGAGGCTATGACAATCCGAAGGATCTGGACCGGCGTGTCGAAGCAACCAAGCAGGTCATGCAGCTGGCCTATCGCATGGGATCACCGGTGGTCATCAATCAGATCGGCCGGGTGCCTGATGAGGAGGACACCGATCACTGGGCGTCCTTTCAGTCGGTGATCAATGACCTAGGTCAGTACGGCGCGCGAGTCGGCGCTTTTCTGGCAGCGGAAACAGGGACCGAGTCCGGCCCTCAACTTGCCAAGCTGTTGGGACAAGCCGATGACGCATTTGTCGCCGTCGCGTTCAATCCAGGCAACCTGATCATCAATCGACATGACGTTCGCGAGGCAATCAGCGCTCTAAAGGAAAGAATCCAGCTGGTATGCGCGATGGATGGTGTGCTGGACCTGGCCGCCGGACGAGGGCTGGAAGTCCCACTGGGACAAGGGACGGCTGACTTTCCCGAACTGATCGGTATGCTGGAGGAATTCCAGTACCGTGGCCATTACGTCGTCGGTCGCTCAGATTCCAACGTGGAAGAGCTGCAACAAGGCGTCGAGTACTTGAAGGCGCTGTGATCGTCTTGCTGGTTAGTTCCGCTGCGTGATCCAATCGCGGCGATTTCGATCGTCTTGCTCACTGTGTCTCCCGCCTGCCGCTCATCCGGTCAGGATATCGAGAGTCTTGTAGTCGCCGACCCGAGATGCTTTTTGGGCCAAGACATCCAGGGCTCGCCGACCGACGTCACCGAGATCGACGGTCCATTCATTGACGTACAAGTCGACATGTTGCATCAGGACGTCATCATCAAACTCTTGCGCGTACTGCCGCATGGTCGGCAGCGCCGATTGCGGTGATGCCAGTGAGTACTCGATCGAATCGCGTACCACGCCTTGGATCGTTTCGATCGTCTCCGGCGGCAATTGTTTCGATGCGGCCAGTCCGCCCAACGGAAGTGGACAGCCGGTTTCCGTTTCCCATCGCGTGCCCAAGTCTTCGACCAAGAATAAGCCTTCGTCCTGCCAAGTGAATCTGCCCTCATGGATACAGACGCCAAAATCAGCGAGGCCGGATTTCAAATCAGGCATGATTTGGCTGAACACCACTTGCCGCAAACGCGTTGTATTGGGATAGAAAAGATGAAACAGAAGCGTTGCCGTCGTGTGCTGGCCGGGGCACAGCGTGAGGGGTTTCGGTTCTGAAATCTCGGCCGTGGACGGTTTCGAATCGTCGGCGGAAGCCAGCAGCAGCGGCCCGACACCAAATCCTAGCGCCGAGCCTGATGGCAAGACGCCAAAACGATCGGCGATCATCATCGCCGCATGGAAACTTGTTTTCGCAACGTCAAACGAACCAGCGAACAAGCGATCGTTCAACTGTTGGATGTCCAGCAGCTCGACTTCGAACTGGAGCCCTCGCCAGCTGATCTTTCGGTTCATCAGCGCGGCAAAGGCAAACGTGTCGTTGGGACAAGTGGAAATGCCAAGTCGGATCGGTCGATTCATCACGTCTGTTCGTCTTCTATCATTCGCCTTGCTACGTCACAGGCGGCCCGCATTGCTTGTGCAACGCTCCATTGCTCTTTGTCACGGACACCGACGCGGTTTGAAATCCCACGCACGATACACAGAGGGATCGATGCGGTTTGACAGGCCGCGGCAACCGCGAATCCTTCCATGTCTTCGGCCCGAGCGTCTGGAAAAGCGAGTTGCCGCCGATCGGCGTCGTCGCTATCTGCCGATGCGGTCGGCGCGGTTAACAGAACGCCACTTGATTCGTCGTTGCCAGGATAACCGCAGCCGATCCGGATTCGATCACTGACTTTTTTATCAACCGCATCACCGTCGAATTGCATCCAGCCGAGGTCCGACGCACTGGTGTAAGACTGTCCCGTGCCAATGCCGACACCAAAACATACAACTTGGTCGAACACGTGGGCTGTTCCGATCGGAAAGCACACTGAATCAAATGTCCCCGCGATCCCTAGCAAAATAACGCGTTCGGGGTTGTGTCGGGCGATCAGCGTCCCAGTTCGCGCCGCCGCGGCGATCGGACCGAAACCGCAAAGCTGCAGAGCCCACCGGCCTGAATCGAGCGAGAGCGATTCACGCACGAAATCAGCTTCGACGCGAGTCGGAACGAGCAGCAGGTCAGGCAATCGTCACTCCTAAGGTTGGCCGATAACGCCGTGGCAAACTTACCGATGCGCCACGCCATTTTAAAATCCGCGTTGCAATCCCGCCGTGATGTCGAGGTCCAGATCGGCATACTGTCCCTCTTTGATCTTCTCGAGCGCGATCGCGCCCATCACTGCGTTGTCGGTGCACATTTCCGGCGGGGCGATGGCTACGTCGACGCCGCACGATTGGGCGGCGTTGCCGAGTTGGTCCCGCAGGTATGCGTTTGCGGCAACTCCGCCGCCAACGACAAGCCGGTCGCAGCAGAACTCTTGGGTCGCCCGAATACTTTTTCCCACCAACGTATCAATGACGGCGGCCTCGAATGATGCACAAACATCGGCTTTGGTCTTTTGGTCGATGTTCAGTTTCGAAAAGTCTTGCTGGCCGGGGCCAACGATCGCGTAGCGCACGGCTGTTTTCAGTCCGCTGAAACTAAAGTTGTAGTGCGGTTCGTTTAGCATGGATCGAGGAAACGCATACGCCTTTCGATTCCCCGTCGCGGCCAATTTCGAGACGGCCGGCCCGCCCGGAAACCCGAGGCTTAGCATGGCGGCGACTTTGTCGAACGCTTCGCCGGCGGCGTCATCGATCGTACCGCCAAGGTACTCCAGATCCAGTGGTGATTCACATCGATACAAACTGGTGTGCCCGCCGCTGACGACAAGGCCAATGCACGGGTAGACCGGTGTCGCTTCGGCCATCTGGCAGGCGTACAAATGCGCGTGCAGATGATTCACCGCAACGAGTGGTTTCTGCCAAGCGACCGCGAGCGTTTTTGCCGCGACAACGCCGACCAGCAACGAGCCCGCCAGGCCTGGGCGATCGGCAACCGCGATCGCCGTCAAGTTTTTTGGTGCGACACCCGCCTTGGTCATCGCGGTGTCGATCACGGGAAGGATGCGTTCTAAATGAGCTCGCGCGGCGATCTCGGGCACGACACCGCGGAACCTTTCGTGCAATTCGTCTTGGGTCGCGATGCAATCGCCCAGCACCGCGCCATCGTCATCGATGACGGCAGCGGCTGTTTCATCGCAAGTCGATTCGATCGTGAGAATAGGCAAACGTGAGTCCGGCGGGATGAGCCAGCGGCGGATGGCGGCAAAAGTGAGAGACGGGGGAGAGTCGCAACGTGAATGCCGCAATGCAGCGTGTTAATCATTGCGTGACAATCATCGCGTGTTAATCATCGCGTGTTAATCATCGCGGACGTTGTCTGCCTGCGATGCCGACGTTGTAAAGCACGCCGCCAAAATACGCAACGATCTGCTAGGCGATCATTTCCTGAACCACTTCGCCATGCACGTCGGTCAAGCGGAACGGCCGACCGTCATGCATGAACGTCAAGCGTTCATGATCGATCCCCAACAAGTGCAACAACGTCGCATGCCAGTCGTGCATATGCACTTTACCCTGGACCGCGTGATGTCCGAACTCATCAGTCTCGCCGAAACTGAATCCCGGCTTGACGCCGCCTCCGGCAAAAAAGTTTGTGAAGCCGTACGGGTTGTGATCGCGTCCCGTGCCGTTTTTCTGGGCATAGGGAGTGCGTCCGAACTCGCCGCCCCACCAAACCAATGTGTCCTCGAGCAAACCGCGTTGCTTTAGGTCGGCCAACAAGCCGGCGACGGGCTGATCGGTATTGAACGCGTGCGTGGCGTGTTGTTCAATCTTGCTGTGCTGATCCCACCGCGGGTTGGCCGTGTTGTCACCGTAATTGACTTGGATGTACCGGACGCCCGCCTCCGCCATGCGGCGAGCCATCAAGCACTGACGTCCGAAGCTGTCCGTGCCTTCTTTGCCGATACCATATAAGTCATGAATGTGCTGTGGCTCAGCGGTCAGGTCTAGGATTTCGGGCGCGTGTTGCTGCATCCGCCAGGCCAACTCGTAAGACTGGACGACCGCTTCAAGCTCATCGTCGCCCGGTCGCCGCTGGGCTTGCGATTCGTTCAACTGCCGCAACAAAGCGAATTGTTCCTGTTGTTGCCGCGACGACATCGTTTCGTTGGTCAAATTGCGAATCTTTGCCGACGCGGCGGACACGCCCGCTCGGCCGACGGCCGTTCCCTGATACGCGGCTGGCAAAAACGCGTTGCTAAAATTTCGCGGACCGCCGTTGCCCATCGAAGGCGCGATCGTCACAAAGCCCGGCAGGTTCTCGTTCTCGCTGCCCAAGCCATACAGCACCCAAGATCCAATCGACGGACGAATCAAGTTAATCGAACCGGTATGCAAAAACAGTGTCGACGGCCCGTGAGCCACGCCATCGGTATGCATGCCTTTCAGAAAGCACAAATCATCAACATGTTTTGCGACGTGAGGAAACAATTCCGAAACATGTTGTCCGCACTCACCATACCGCTTGAATTTCCACAGCGATTTGAACACTCGATGTTCAATGATCTCTTTAGTCTTGGCCAACACGCGAGCGTCATCAAACGCCCGCATGTCGCCGTCATGTTTTTCAAGGATCGGCTTATAGTCGAACGTGTCGACCTGACTGGGGCCACCTTGCATGAACAGAAAGATCACGCGTTTCGCTCGCGGGACAAAGTGCGGCGTCTTGACGGCCAATGGATTGCCCGCGGCCGATGCTTGACGATGCGCAAGTGCGGCTGCGGACAGGTACCCAAATCCGCACGCGAGACGACGCAATGCGTCGCGACGAGAAGGCAAGAACGAATTCATCTCAATCAACCTGAACCTTTCACTTGCGGCAACGTCGACGATCGCACCGAAAGATCGACGTGACGCGTCGGTCTGTTTTCAATCGCGATATTTTGATTGTTTCTAATATTTCCAAAGACGGCTAATTCAGATATCGAAAGTCCACGCACTGGACCAACGTTTGATAAAGCATGCCCCATCGATGAACCGATTCCGCATCGTCGGCCACATCGCCCAAGAACTCAACACAGATGTCGATTTCCTCAGTCGTCGGATAGCGTCCGAGCAGTTGCAGATACGCGTATTCGACTTTGGATGTCACCGAAGATGATCCGGACTTCAACATGCGTTCAGCCGCTTGTCGCGATCGCTCGATGACAAACGGATGATTCATCAGCAGTAACGCCTGCGAGGCAACCGTGCTGGTCGTGCGTTTCCCTCGCTGGATGTTCGGATCGGCAAAGTCAAAGACCTCGAAAATCTCAGGCAGCGTGTTACGAAACACGGGGACGTAGACACTTCTGCGATCGCTCTGAAACGTGTACCCGTATTCCGACTTGGTGCCCGGATTGATGTTCGGCCCGCCGGTTTTTTCATCCAGGGTTCCCGCAATCGCCAATAGCGTGTCGCGAATTTGCTCGGCATCCAATCGCTTGCGATTGATCCGCCAAAACAGCTGGTTGCCCGGATCATGTTGCAATCCAGATTCGGTTTGGGATGCGCTGAGCCGATAGGTGCGTGAAAGCATGATCGTACGAATCAATTGCTTGGTTGACCAGCCGTTTCGCATAAACGATGTCGCCAAGAAGTCGAGCAATTCCGGATGGGTCGGCCGATCACCCATGTCGCCAAAATTGTCCACCGAAGCGACGATTCCGCGGCCCAGCAACCAATGCCAGACGCGATTGACGAACACGCGGGCCGTCAGCGGATTTTCGCTTGAGGCAATCCACTGCGCCAATTCGCGACGGCCGCTTTCGCCCTTAGGAATCGGCGGGCGAGGATCGACGGCGGCGACCTGCATCAATCCGCGCGGCGTGATCGGCCCGGGGTTATGAACGACGCCACGAATTGCAATGGGGATATCGCCGGCATCCTCATCATCGTCGGTGGCCATCGCGTAATCACGTTGCGGACCGTGTTGCCGTAAATGATCCGCCTCTTTTTTCAGGTCGGCAATCTTCTGTTGCAAAGCCTTTTGCTGTTCGCGAACGTTGCTGGCTTTTTCTCGGGCGGAAATGAACTGCACCGCGTCGACGATCACGTACTTGCCTTCGGTGCCGGTCGTCTGAATCGTGACATGCCCTGTTGTGCCCGCCTCGAAGTAAAACTCGCCAATCGATCGAAACAATTTGTCGATCGGCGCGGGTTCGTCTTCGTTGATCGTTACCTGCGAAGTCCCCTTGGCGTGTCGAACCAGGATGGGAACGCCGCTCGCGCGTCGCACATTCGAATTGTGCGCAACGCGGACTTCGTAGATGCCATCATGAGGCAGGTCAGGCGTAAAGGTCGCCGTTTTCTTGCCCTTTGACTCTTTCTTGTCATGCAAATAGCTTTCACCAACAAAGGGCGGCGTGTGGATAGAGCTTTCCCACTGGCCAACTAATTTGGCGTCTTTGTTGTCGACGACGATGCCCGACAAGAGGCTGGCGTCCTGAACGATGTAGGGAATATTTTCAGGTTTGTCGACTTGGTCGGGCATCGGCAGCGGGGCGAGTTTGCTGGGGACCAGGACAACCGCGTCCGCGATCACGACGCCGTCATCGGTGCCTTCATTTGCGATCACAATCTGCGCATCGCCGCCTGGTTGAAAACGATAAACGCCAACCGACGTGAAGGCACTGTCGTATTCAGGCGTCTTTCGCTGATCCACGCGAACGGTCGACGTACCGTCGGCGTGATGCACGGATACGGGAACTCGATTCGATCGATTCGAAGACGGTGAATACCCAACGCGCACTTCGTACACACCGGGTTCGTCGAATTGGGGCCGATAGATCACTTGTTTTGACCCTTTGCCCGCGGTCCCGTCATGAATGTATCCCTCATTCACGTATCGACCCGCCGACTTCGATGGCGTCCACTGCCCGATACGTTCTGCTTCGGTGTCGTCGATCACGATTCCGCGGATCGACAACGAATCGATTTGTTTGTCGCGTTTCTTGTCGTCGTCACCGAGCGGTTTGCCGCCAATTTTTTCCAGCTGCCGTTTCGTGATCTTGATTGTTTTTTCGATCGTTGCGATTTCGTGTTCTGTTTGCCGGATCGACGCTTCGACGCTGGGTGCCAGCGGTAACGCCACTTTGTTCCATTTCGAAACGTTGTCGTGGATCATCGCTTTGGTGCTCTTTAAGATTCCCGCCAGAGCGTAATAGTCTTCGGTGGGAATGGGATCAAATTTGTGATCGTGACAGCGAGCACATCCGATCGTCATCCCCAACATCGCCTTTCCGATCGTGTCGATCTGTTCGTCGACGACATCCATTTCCAGTTCGTCTTTGTCCTGCTTTTCATAGTTTGTCGGACCAAGCAACAGGAATGCGGTGGCTATCAACTGGCGGCGGCGGTCTTGCCAGTCCGCCGAATCCAACAGGTCGCCGGCAATTTGTTCGGTCAGGAACTGATCGTATGGCATGTCATTGTTGAAAGCGTCGATCACATAATCGCGATATCGCCAAGCGTTCGGAAACAACAAGGTGCGACCGCCGCCGCTGGACTGCGCGAATCGCACAACATCCAACCAGTGCCGCCCCCAACGTTCTCCGAATTGAGGTGAGTTCAACAAATCGTCGATCATCTTGACGTACGCATCATCCGATTCGTCATTGACAAACGTCTTGATTTGCTGCGGCGTGGGCGGCAGCCCGATCAAGTCATAATGGGCTCGTCGCAGCAGTGTGATTCGGTCGGCATCCGCGGCGGGAGTGATCTTGCTGGATTCCAGTTTCGCCAACACGAACGGATCAATCTCAGTCCGCGGCCAGCCGGAATCTTTCACTTCCGGTGGATCGACTGGTTGGATCGGGCGAAACGCCCAGAACTCACGGCCTTGCTGCAGACTGGGAGCGGCATGTTGCACCGCTGTCTCGCTAGGCGTTTGCTCACGAGGATCGACCGCGCCCGAACGAATCCAAGCTTTGAATGCATCGATCGTTTCGTCCGGCAACTTGCCTTTGGGCGGCATTTCAAGCGCTGGATCGTCATAGCCAATGGCGTTAAGCAGCAAACTCTGCTGCGGATCCACCAGATCGATGACATCGCCCGAATCGCCGCCGCGGCGAACCCATTCTGCTGAATCGAGCCGCAGGCCACCTTTTTGCTTGTCGGGCCCATGGCAACGGATACACGCATCAATCAGCGTGGGCCTGACATGCTTTTCAAAAAGCTCGATCGAGCGTCGTGTCGCAGCGGCGTCCGCGGCATGGCCGGCCTCTTGATCGGCGCGCACCGATACCGAGGAAACCAAGAGCATGCAGGCGGCAAGCAGAGCAGCCGCCAATCGGAGGGCTGGGGAGGCGGGGGACATCGGCTCCAGTATACGGCCCCCCACGTCGTGATGCACATTTTGCCGCAAACAATGCCCGGTTGATGCAGACCATGCTCGGTTGCCGCAGATGATGACTGGTTTCCACCGTCAATGGCTGGGCGTTTCCAGATCGGAGCGGGGCGCTTTTCGGGTGCCCGCTCGCTGTGCAATTTTCTGACGCAGCAATCGCTGCAGCCGGCAGCCGGCGTGTGCACAGAGCGGACCGGCGTAAGGGCTTAGCGGACCGGCGTGTGGGCTGGGCTTAGCGGACGGGCTTAGCGGACGGGCTTAGCGGACGGGCTTATGCGCGGAGCGAATTCTCGGTTCCCAACGCAAAACCATGTGAGTGATCGATTTTCTGCCAGCACAAATGCGGATTTCCACACCATTGGTTCGCGACATTGGCAGACGCTCCCAACACAAAGCCGCCAAAATCCCGCTCGATTATGAAGAATCGCGGTGGGAACGGACGCCAAAATCATGACCTGAACCGCCCCGAAAGAAAAACATAAGAAAGTTTGGCGGTGATACCGTCGCCATCTTGCTTACCCTTAGTGACGCAATAAGGGAGCCACCCCATGGTGGTTCCTGCTAAAGGTCGACACTGAACTTGCGTGTGCGGTTTGGTATGGGGCATGCTTACTGCCGCTGGCAGTAGGATCATCCAAACCGCACGCGCTCGTTTGCTTTCGTGAAAGCTGGGTTTTGCGACTGGTATGCCCTAGTTAGGCTAGTGACACGTCATTTGATGTCACCAACAAAATCTGGCCTCTCCCGAAAGTGGATACCGACAAGATCAATCGAGATTCAGAAACGAGCGGTCTGTCAAAGACGGACCGTTCGCTCGTGATCATGGTGCGCGAAGGCGATCAGGAGGCGGCAGCCCTGCTGTACGATCGCTATGCCCGACGCCTGTTTGGCTTGGTGAAGTCAAAACTGGGCACCAAAATGGCCGCTACCACGGAGCCCGACGACATCGTCCAGTCGGTCTTCAAGAGCATCTTTCGCGGAATGCAATCGGGCAACTATGACGCGCCGCCCGGATCCACCCTCTGGAATTTGCTGGCCGTCATTGCGGTCAACAAACTAAGCAACAAGGCGAACCATCACTCGGCGCAGTGCCGGGACATCAGTCGCAACGTATCGCTCGATTCCGACGCCGGCGCGCTGGCCACCGTTGTCGACCAGGCGTCCATCGAGTTCTTTGAGATGTGCGTGCGAGAAACGCTGGAACTGTTGCGGCCGAAGGATCGTGAAATTCTCGCGCTGCGTATCCAAAATCACAGCATCGATGAAATCAGCGCGGCGAGCGGCCGAAGCCGACGGTCGGTCGAGCGAAGTCTGCAAAAGAGCCGGGAACGCTTGTCTGACTTGCTGCTCGACAACGAGTGAACGGTTAGCCATCTTGGCTCGACGCTCAGATACCGCAGTCCTATGCGCGAGATGTACCGGTAAGGTCGCGATTGCTGTCGTCGCGGAATCCCCAAATGAACTAGACTGGTTGCCGTCAAGATTGCATCGGCGACGCGCCTTGCAGAGCGACCGGCCGGCACCGACACAATCCTGGCGTGGTGTTTTCGCGGTGCCACTGGTTGACCGAACTCTCTGGCGATGTGCTAGCACAATGCGCCTGTGAGATCGTGACCGGTGCATGATTGACGAGATGCGACGTGAAATACGCCTCCGTCGACGACTGCAATCCGATGGTATCGGATCAATCATTTGTTTTTTCGCAGAAAGACTGGCGGAACCGTTGCCCGTGTCTGCCTCCTCTTAGCAGTAACCTTCGCATCACGCGTTGTTGCATCAAAGGGTTTCAGGATTCTTTTCATGATCGACCAGATTCAGGCGGAACAACTCGACGACGCCATCGATCGCTTCGAAGATTCATGGTCGGTTCATTCCGTCTCTACGATCGGCGAATTGTTAGAGGAGTACGGGCTGGGTGATGATCCGGATGCATTAGTGGAACTCGTGCGAATTGATATCGAACTTCGATATGAACACGAATTGCCGGTGAATCTCGAGGCATACCTCCGCGACTTTTCCGGCCTGCAGGGCAGAGAGCAACATATTGGGCGGATGGCCTTCGAGGATTACCGTTCGCGTCAACGCCATTCGCATTCGATCGATGTGGATCGATGGCGGCAATTGCCAGGTATTCGGAACGAACTCTGGTATCAACGCCTGCTGGTCGAAGCGTCCAACACAACACCCGACTCTTTCCTCGGACCGATGCCCCCGTCGCTTGACTCGGGTGTCGACCTGGCATTTGAATCGGCACTGGCCGATGCAGGATTTCGTCTCGTGCAAGAGATCGGGCAAGGCGCACTGGGGCGTGTCTATCTGGCAACTCAGAAAGACTTGGCGGATCGCTATGTCGTGCTGAAGGTCGTGTCGCGCGCGATGTCAGAACCGCAGAACATGGCACTGTTGCAACATACGAACATCGTTCCGATCTATTCGTTTATTCAAGTGCTATCGCGTTCGGTCATTTGCATGCCTTACGCAGGCCGTTTGACACTCGCCGACTATTTGAACAGCAAATCGAACTCGGCCGAACGAGCCGGTGAAAGTTTGGTTGCCACCGTACGCGAACGTGTCGAGTCGACCAAGATAGCGTCGATCGGGTCCGACCAAGAAAAAGTCCCCGCCGCAAGTCGCTTGGTGCTGGGAATGTCACCGGCCGCGGACGAGCGTGCCGTGCTGAAACCCTTGGATGAACTCAAGACGCTGGACAACAATCGGCTGGCAACGTGGATGTTCAAGCGACTGGCATCAGGGCTAGCTCACGCGCACGCTCGTGATGTTCTGCATAACGACCTCAAGCCGGGCAACGTTTTGATACGCAATGACGGTGAACCGGCGCTACTGGACTTCAATCTATCTCAGTCACTCAGCCAGACAGCGTCCGTTCAAGCCGGCGGGACGCTGCCTTACATGTCACCCGAAACGTACCGCATGCTGATGGGGCGCACTGCGACATCGCTGCCGACGTCGGACATCTATTCGATGGGTGTCATGATGTTCGAATTCGTGACGGGACGCCTGCCCTATTGCGTGCCCGCGTCGGCCGCGTCGATTGATCTGGAACCGGCAATTCAAGACCGACGCCAATTACCCGCGTGGCAGAACGACGAAAACGTTTCCCCCGGGCTTCAACGCATCATCAATCGCTGCCTCGCGTTTTCACCGGACGACCGCTACCAATCCGCCGATCAACTGCAGACAGACTTGCAATGCGAGCACGATCGTCTGCCGTTGAAATTCGCCACCGAGCCCAGGCGGTTGCGATTCAAGAAGTGGATGCGTCGCCATCCCGTTTTGACATCGGCCGGCCCGGTGGCCACGGCTTTGATCGCGTGCGTCGCAGCGTTATCGCTGGCGTCGGCGGCACTGGTCGGTCACGCGAACCACAACCAAGCGGTCCAGGACTTTCAGGAATTCGCGTTGGATTCCGAACACACGTTCGCACGCTTGCTGGCGGATAATAAACGCAGAGAAGACGCCAGTATTCGCGATGGGTTGTCGACCCTGGAAAAACATGGAATCGCCGACCCTTTGGTATTCGGCACACTGCTCTCGGATCGCAATACCGATGAACAGAACCGACGTGTCCGTGACACCGCCCTGCGACACATCGTGCAATTGGGATTATTAGAAAGCGAACGCCTGACGCAGCTTTCGATGGTCAAGCCTCTTCAGCCGAATAACTTGCAGCGACTTGATCACCTCACCGATCTCGCCGAGCGGGTCAATGGTGTTAGCCAATCCAGGGCATGCACTTTCCTGCGATCCGCTCTCGCAAAATTTGCCGATGACCCTGAATCGCATCATGCGTTGCTCGCCGAGGCAAATGCGATTTCGCCGTCGACCGATTCCGAACGCTTTATGGAAGCGATGCGTTTGATGCTGCGGTCGAACTATCATGGGGCTGCGGAATTGTTGACAGGCCTGGCCGACAAAGATGCCGTACCCTCAGGTTTACGATGGCTCGCACTCGCGACATCACAGTACAACATCGAACGCTACGAGGATGCGTCCGTCTCCTACACACAGGCGGTGGATCGTTATCCCGACTTAGCTGCACTGCGTGTTTTGCGTGGAATTAATTTCATGAAAGAGAAGCAAGGCGATCGGGCCATCGCCGAATTTGACAGAGCGATCGAAATCGATCCTGACAATCTTCGCGCCTGGATCAACCGGGGAACCGTGCGTCTGGGGCGACGTCGGTTCATCAGTGCAATCGATGACTTTTCCCAGGCGCTTGCGATCTCGCCCGGGCATGTTCAGTCGCTGCTGATGAGGGGCCGGGCCTATCGTTCGATCGGTCGAAACCAAGCCGCCAAACTTGATCTCAACCAAGCGATGGTCTCGGACAACACCGACGTTTCCTCGTTGAGGGCGCGATCGCTGTCTCGCCGTGATGATGACCCCGAAGGCGCGCTTCGCGACCTGCAACTTGCAGACAAGTTGCGTCCCAATGATCCAGTAACCTATTCACGAATCGCAAAAATCTTATCTGATCGGCTGGACCGCAACGACGAAGCGATCCAACAGATGCGTCGTGCCGTCGAGTTAGAACCGAACGACGAGCGTATGCTGGTGGACTTTGCCGTCTTACTGGCCCGCGCCGGACAACACAAAGAGGCGGAAGCTTATCTGGAGAAAGGCCTAAGTTCCGTACGTAATAATCGTTCTTTCTATCAGGCTGCATGTGCATATGCGCTGAACCCTGACCGCCAAAGTCAACAGCAAGCCATCGGCTATCTGGCCAAGGCTATACACGAAGGCTATCCGGCCAACAATCTCGCGACGGATCCCGACCTGCAAGCGATACGCGAGATGCCTGGCTTCATAGCGATTTCGCGTGTCTATCACCTCGCGAATCTCTCTCAACGCATGTCTCCCTGACGCCAGGCTGACTCTCAATACCCATTTAACTTTTTAACTCCTTTCCAAAGGATAAGGCTACCGTTATGTCCCTATCGTTACGTCGCAAACACACGACCTCCATCGATCTTGAAACCCTGGAAGACCGTCGAATGCTTGCTGCGTTTGGCAATTCTTGGCCAGATGCTCGAGACCTAAGCATCAGTTTTCCTTCCGATGGCGTCGAAGTCGGCACGTACGAAAACGATATCGAATCGACGCTCGATCAAGTCGCCCAGCGGCAGCAATGGCAAGAATTGGCGCTGCGAGCCTATCAAACATGGGCGATCAATGCCGATGTCAATGTCGGCCTGCGAAATGACTACGACGTCAAGTTTGGAACGCCGGGACTTACGACCAATGACCCGCGTTTTGGCGAATTTCGAATCGGTGCGTTTCCCCAGGAAGGACTGCTCGCCAGTTCCGTTCCGTTCCAACCGATCGCGGGAACGTACTCTGGCGATTTGCTGCTGAATTCGAATGAGCAATTCAAATACCACGATTGGAGTGGTGGTGTCGGTCCCGACCCCGCAACGTTGACCGAAAACGAGCGAGATCTGTTTAGCTTGCTGCTGCACGAAGCCGGCAACACACTTGGCATTGCCGACAACCAATTGGAATGGTCGGTGATGTTTGGTCAGTACGCTGGCCCCAAAGGATCACTCGCAGCGGAAGATGTCGCAGAGATTCAAGCACTGTATGGCGCCCGGTCGGACCCGTACGAACTGGTGGACAACGGACAAATTCAAACCGCGACGATGCTGACGACGCCGGTCGGCTTTGATCCGCTGGTTGCTGTGATTCGGTCGCGTGGAAGTCTTGTCAACGGTACCGATGTCGACACTTACAAGGTAACGCCCGTCGCCGGTCAAGACAGCGTCACGATCCGCTTGCGAGCGGCAGGCGTCAGCTTGCTGATGTCAAAGCTGCAGGTGATTGACGAATCAGGACAGATCCTTGCGGAGACTTCGGCTCAGTCTGTCTTCGACAACGACAACCAAATCCAAATCGATGGACTACAGTCGCACAATTCGCTTTACGTCCGCGTTGCCGCTGCGGATGCCGCCGACGTCTACGCCGTGGGCGACTACGTTTTAGAAGTCGACTATCGCCCACCGGCGATCCAGGCGACCGATATCGCGCCCGGGGACTATGACTCGGGTGCCGAGTCACTGTTTGCCAACTTTGACCTGCTTGATACGGAAGTCAACGCAAACGATTCGGTCGCATCAGCGCAAGAGCTTGCGTTCAATTCGTTCGGCGAATCCCGCACGTATGAATTGGAATCGTCGGTTTCCTCGGCATCGGATTTGGATTATTGGAAGATCACCGCGCCCGACACGGTCGAAGGACGATTGGTTGTGCAGGTTGCCGGTGTCGGCGCTGACCAACCGGATGTTCGTATTGACGTTGTCGACGCGACCGGCGTTTCGCTGGGCACGGCGGGCAAGTTGCATGCCGACGGAACGTTCACATTAGAGGTGGCGCAGCCGACTGCGGGACAGGAATATTTCATTCGCGTCAGCGTCGATCCAAGTTCGACCGTTGGAGTCGGAAACTATGTCGCGGTCGCCGAATTCCAGGCTTCAAGTGCCCAAATGAATCACTTGATCTCGGACACCGTTTCCGAATCTGCGGATGACTTTATTCGATGGACCGCGAGTGAAACGAAGCTCTTCCGCTTTGATTTAAACGCGGATGGAACGGCACCGGATCAAGCAGTGCGATTGACGATTTATGACGCGCATACAAAAGAAATCGAGATGATCGCCGTCGCCCGTTCCGGCATCACGCGCAGTGCATTGGCATGGCTGCAGCAAGGCGAATACATCCTCCAATTCACCGCGATTGGCGGATCACAACAACCCACCGACGACATCAGCTATTCACTTTACCTGGACGGAATCTCCGACGACCAGGACGACGACGGCGATGGGGATGGAGGCGATGATGATCCGTACTACTACGATCCAAGCGGCGGCGGAAGCTACTACGATCCGTACTATTACTACTACTATTACTACTATTACGGCTATTGATCCGCGACCAATGGAGTCCTCACGCCGGGATGTTTCTATCCCATGGGTCACGCAATGAACGTCCCGATGCAACTGGTTCTGTCACCGGAGCGTCTGCCTTCGATCCACCCTTGCTGAAACACTTCGGCAAGTTACTCGGCAACAAAATACATCACCCGTCAACGATCAGGCTTTAAAATGGAAATTCAAAACTCAGAGATAGAGCAGGTGTTTGAAAGCGTCTGTGTGCGTCTGCATTCCGCTTCGCGAACTGCGGTTCAAACGCCCCGACGACAAACTCAGGATTCCGCAATCCGCGAAGCACATCGCCGGCTCATTCAAAACCCTAGCGACAACGATGCGATTCATGTGTTAGCGGCATCCTCGTTGGTGCGTCATCGTCCAGAGAAGAGTCTCGAGATACTTGAGAGCGTTCCGGGGCTACTGCATCACGACGCGATCGGCAACCGCTTGGCTGGATACGCCTGGTTGGCGCAGAATCACGTCAGTCAGGCACGGCGATGTTTCGATCAAGCCGTCCGATTGGACCCGAATCAACCCGACTGTTGGTTGTGGCTCGGGCGGATGGCAGAAGAGTCCGGCCAGGACGAAGGTGCGATTCACTATTACGAGCGGGCCATCCTGTTCGATGATGTCGACGATACGCCTGCGCTGGCCCTGTCGCAATTGCATGCCCGGCATCGCGATTTAAAGAACGCAATTCATACGCTGCGAGTTTGCCTGCTTCGCAATCGACGGTCGGCGGCCCTGAATGCGGCACTCGCAAAACTGCTGAAACAGCGAGCACGTATCCTGGGCAGAAATCTAAATCGTGCAGGCCAACAGCGGCTACTTGACGAGGCCTTGGATTGCTACCGAGTGGCGAACGCATCTGCACCGACCTGCCGAACGTTGGTCGACCAAGGCCTGCTCGAGCAACGCCTCGGTCATTTTGATGCTGCCATCGACTCTTTCGAGAAGGCCGTCAAATCGAACGGTGAATCGACAATCGCGCTGAATCACCTGGCAAATGCCTATGTCGACCGCGGCGATATCCAAGAGGCGCTCGATGTCTTTGAAAAAGCACTTCAGATCGACCCCAGCCATGCGTTCAGTCACTTTCGATTCTCGCGGGCAAAGAAGTTCAAAGCAGGTCGCGAGACCGATCGATACATTGCCTTGCTACAGAAACAAATCGAGACGCCCGACCAACCGAATCAAAAACAAATCTATTTGCACTTTGCGTTGGCGAAAGTTCTGGATGACACCGCCCAGTACGACCGCGCATGGCAACACTACGATCGTGCAAACAAGTTAAAACCGACGCATTCGGCGTCCGAAGCAAGTCTTCGTCCCAGCGTTCGCCTCGGTGTCGAGCCAAGGCGCAGCCCGGTGGACAAACCGATTGAAGAAACCTGCCAGACCTTCACCCGCGAATATTTCAACGCCCGTCATGGACAGGGGAATCCGGATCAAACCCCGGTCTTCATCGTAGGAATGCCGAGGTCGGGCACGACGCTAACCGAGCAAATCTTAAGCAGCCACCCACAAGTCGCCGGGGCAGGCGAACTGCCTTGCATCGACCAGATTCGCCAGGAAATCATTTTCCGCGAGAAACAGCGAGTTCGTCACGCCGGCATGCCAACCACGCCGCGATCGTATCTATCGCTTGTCGAAGGTGTGACCGGTGCCGATTTGCAAGAACACACTCAGACTTATATGAAAAGGTTGAATGAGTATCGGACCGATGAGTTACGGGTGACCGACAAGATGCCCACGAACTTTCTGCATCTGGGATTGATTGCCACGTTATTCCCCCAGGCGACCATCATCCACTGCCGTCGACACCCGATGGATGTGCTGGTTTCCTGCTATTGCCAGAATCTGAACGCACCGTTTTGCGACTTGGATCAACTGGTGGGCTATCACCGCAATTACCGCCGGATGATGAGACACTGGGAACAAGTATTGCCGATGTCGATTCACACCGTTGACTATGAATCGTTGGTGGTCGATCCAGAGACTGAATCGCGGCGTTTGATCCAGCATTGTGGTCTGGAATGGAACGATGCATGTCTTGCATTTCACGCGAGTGATCGGGCCGTTCACACGCCTAGTAAGTGGCAAGTGCGGCAACCGATGTACAAGTCTTCGATGCAAAAATGGCGTCGATTCGAAAGTCAACTTGCTTCCATCGCTGATCAAATCGAAACGGAGATGCAGCAGGAACAAGCGTCGATGGCCGTTACGACGGCGTAATCGCTGGGTCCCTTGAGCGACCACGCCAAAACGATGGTGCCAAGCAAACAGCAAAACAGAGAGCTCCGATCAGGACAATCGTCACATGAAACGCGAACTGTCCTGACTCGGAGACTTCTGAGAATTTGACCACCATCCGCCAGGCGTTCAGGCCGGCGTTTACAAAAAAATGACACAGGATGCCGGGCAAGATTGATCCGCTGCGATAGGCAACGTATCCCAGCCAGAAACCGAGCGGAACGACAGCCGCGATCGCGTGCGGCGTGATATGGACCAGTGCAAACAGGATTGACGTGACCACGATTCCTGTCGTCACGCCCCACCTTCGAATCAGCCGTTGCTGCATATATCCGCGAAACAAAACTTCTTCGACGACGCCGGGAACGATTCCAATGAACAAGACAAACACGATCGCCCACGGGACCGTCATCGCGTCAAAAGTTTTCTGCAGAGATTGATCGGCGGGGATGACCTTGGATACCACATACGCGGCGGCGAATCCGACCGCTAGAACGAAGACAGACGCAAGCATCGCGACCGGATAAACCCGCCACGACGGTTTGGCCGGATGCCATCCGATTCTTTGCCGAAACGGTTCAGGCGACCGGGATGCCGCGCCGAACCCCGCGATGGCGAACCCCAATTGGCCACATGCGGCGATGCCAATGAATCCCATCGGCGTAAGCAGTCGCTCGAGCAGCATCGCGCCGATATTGTCAGGCTTCACATCACGTGAAAATTCGAAGGCAACCAAACCGCCGACAAACAGAATCTGGAACAACACGGCCAGGACGAGCGCGAGCACCAACGTGGTGAAGACGGTCCAAACGCGTGGAGTGTCTTGGGCGAAGGGATGATCATCAGTCGACGGAAGTGGGTCCATGCGGATCGCTCGTTTTAAGATGCACGAATTTGTTCGCGGTCCGAAGTGTGGTTTTGTAGCCGCAAGTATGCGAAACTAGGCACATCTTAGCACCAATCGCCCTCCCCCAACGTCACTGCCCCCAACGTCCCTGCCCCCAACGTCCCTGCCCCCAACGTCCCCGCCCGCCTTCGCATCTCTCTAAAGATGAAAAACACCATGAACTTGCCGCCTGTTGTTTGTCGCTTGCCCTTCGTCTTACTCTTACTTTTGCTGACAACGGCTTCCAGATCGTTCGCGGCCGATCCGCTGTATGACCTGTCGTCGATTCGCGATACGGAAAGCCTGGAACTCAAGGTGATCCAGGACTGGCGTCCTTCACCAAAGCATCCGACGGTTCAAGAAAAACTGATCGAGATTACCGTTTGCCAGTGGTGGCCGGGTCAAAAAGTTCGTTTGCCGGTCACGCTGCTGGCGCCTGCCGACGGACTGCCTTGTCGCAATGTCGTGGTCACCAATCAAGGTTTAGCGGTCACGATGGGGCGCCCCACAGCGACACATCTCAAGCTTATCCAGGACGATGGTGTTGGGGTGGTCTTGATCGGTATGGGCACCATCGACGCAATGCAGCCGAAAGGCGAATTGCACCACGCCATGCGGCAGAAATTGCTGGAAACGAAAGATGTCCGTTACACTCCGGTTTGGATCTGGGGCGCCAGCCAAATGCGGGCTTTGACCGCGGCAATGACGGAACCAAAATTCTTTCAACCCGAAAAGGTGTTGGCCACGGGAGGGTCAAAGCGCGGGGTCGCATCGGCGGTGGCCGGTATCGTGGATGATCGATTCACCGCCATCGTCCCGATTGTCGCACCGATGCTTGGCAATCCAGGCAGTGCGACGTTTGTTAACGGAAACGAACCCCGCGAACTGGTCGAAATTGACAAACAATTCTACGCAGACCTCGCCGCCGGAAAGCTGACGATCGATCCTGCTGCCGAAAAACCACTGCGCGAGCGAGCGGTACGCCGCGCGACCCAGCGCATTTCGTTGCAGCAAGCGATCGACGCAGGCTGGACGGAATCGGATATCGACACCATCACCGATCGCGTCTGGGACATTTCTCGCATCACCAATCACATGTCGCTGGTCAAAGAACGCGGATTGGATGTGTTCTATAACGTCGGCACGAACGACAGCGTTTCGCCCTCGCTATTAGAATTGGGAAACCAATACCCGGACTTTCCGGTGTGCATCATCGCCGGCGGACAGCACGGTGGCCCCACCGGCGCCGGCTTTGATCGACAAGTGCCAAAGCTGCCCGAGATTGATCAAAACTTCTACAGCTTTACGCGACATCATTTCTTTGGCCACCGAAGCTTTCCATCGCCCCCCAAAATCGATGGGCAATGGGATCCGAAAACACAAACGTTATCGGTGACCGTATCGATGGCTGATGACCGAAAGCCACAGCAAAACGAGGTCTGGTGGTGCATCGATCGCAGCAAGCCCCACACGCTGCCGTTTGAGTATGATCGATGGGAATCCGCCACGCTTGACCAAGTCGTCGGCGGCGGCTACAGAGCGTCGATTCCTTTCCAGGGCACACCCAAACGCATTGATTTCCTCTCACTGCACGTTGATGCCGAAAACGACTTGCCAATCAAGTTTTCTAGCCCGTACCAACGTGTCCTTCCTCAAACCTCAGGCAAATAGCAACGATGATAAAACGAACGATCTGTTTAACGCTGTTGTCCCTGTCGATGATCTCATTCGAAACGTCAGCAGCCGAGCCGGAAACGCTGCGTGTACTCTTTGTCGGCAACAGCTACACCGGCCGACACAACCTGTCGAAAGTCGTTGAGTCGATGGCAGAAGCCGGGCAACCGGGCCTGGATGTCGAAGTCACCGCGGTCATTTACGGCGGTCGGCGGCTGGTCGACCACTGGCGTCTGGGGACGCAGAACATCGTGTCGCAATATCGCGTCTCGCCCGATCAGGTAAAAGCAACAATTGCGAAGCTGAAACAGACCGTCGAGAAGACACCGGAAGATAAACATGCTAGTGCCGGCATCAAACGACAGCAGGACTTTTTGGACCACCTGGACTCCACGCGTCACCGGTGGGATGCGGTTGTGCTGCAGTCCTATCGCGACGACCTCGAAGGCGATGATTCACTTTACGTTCAATACGCACCAAAGTTCGCCGAACTGGCGCACGAGCAGGGTGCCAAAGTGATTCTTTACGAGACGACACCCGGCACACAAAACAAAGATCCAATCACGCAGGCGCCCGACGCAGCCGAGACGAAAGCGAAAGCGGAAGTGATCGCCAGGCTCGCCAACCGCCTGAACGCGTCGGTCGCACCGATGTCGTTGGTCGCCCTGCGTTGTCAAACCGAAAGGCCCGATCTGACGTTGCGTTTCGAGAACGACGCTCACTTGAATCACACGATGGCTTACATGTCGGCGTGCGCGATCTATTCCGCATTGCTCGACCGCAGTCCGGTCGGATTGCCCGTCGACTCGATCACCGATATTCGTTTCTTTAAAGACAGCGAACGAGACAAGGACCGTGACGGCGAACCCATCACCCGCACGTTCAGTGCTGTCGATCGAGCCGACCTGCAGCGGATCGTGTGGCAGTCAAGTCAAGAGTTTCAACAGCTGCGTTCGAAACTGGCGAACGAGTAGGCATCGACTCACACGATAAAGCCAGCGGAATTTCGTCGCAGAACACCTGCGAGAACGGTTCGTGGATTTTCTGAATTCGTTTCCGTGCACCCCAACGGCGATCGTCGCCCGCGGGGTTGCGAACAGGCTGGATGCTTGACTGGCAAAGACGATTTGGACCGGGCAGTCGCGAAAGACCGCTCGTTGTCCCAGCGTTATTTATCCAGAAACTCGGGCAAGATGATTCTCGCGTCGGCATGTTCGGCGACAAATTGTGTGATGGATTCTTCTTGATCGGTGATCGCATCAATTGCCGCTTGCTGGACTTCGGCATCGGCACGTGACGTAAACAATTTCGGGACGTTTAGTCGGACCTCAAGGCTAACGTTCAGCGTGATTTCGGTTCCGCCAGAATGTGGCACCGCGGTCAACTCCGTCTGATAAGACTGCAACCGACCGGCGGGCTTGATCGACTTGGTCCGAACGTGCATCGCTTCGGGACGGATATCCGCGTGCTGCTTTAGCACCAAGCGATCGGATTCTAGCTGCGGGTCGTTCAACGAAACGGTCAGCAATCGGACCGCTGACAATTCCGTTTTGGACTTTCCACGGATGGCGTTCAACAGAGGGCGGTCGTCGGCGGATGCGTCAATTTCCACGTCTTGGATTTTTTCCTCGATCAATTCCATTCCCGAGTTTCCGACGATGGCTTTGGTGGCGTTCTTGCGGACCATGATCTGGCGATATTTGTCAAATTCGCATTCGATAACAAACGTTGATTGCTGGGCCCCCGACGCTAAATGCTCGACCGGTTTCAGCATCCAGTATCCCAGAGCAACGGCGGTGACCAGTAGCGTCGCAATCAGGGCGACCGTGAATCGTTTGTGGCGACGTGTTTCCGTCAAGCTCGTTACCTCGGATAAATGGATTCCCGCCACGCAGCGTGGATGCATGACTCGACAACCGCCATGCTAATCAAAGTCGACTATCATGAGCACCGCTGCAATTGTTTGGCCCTTGGGTATCGAAAGGCAAGTTTGATGAAGTCACGAATTTCAATGATCTCATTCTCCGTCCTGGCAATTTCTTTCTGCTTTCCTGCGCGGGCAGATTCGACGACCACCCTGTCGCAGTCGGAGGCCCAGCAATTCGCAAAAACCTTTTCACCAATGGGTTCTGCCGAGTCCGAATTCTTAAACGTGCGTGTGATCCGCGACATCGAGTACGCCAGGTATGGCGACACCGTTTTGCTTTTGGACATGTATCTGCCGGCTGAATCAGATCAAAAGATCGCCTGTGTCGTGACGATCACGGGCGGAGGCTTTCGGGCTCGACCTAAATCAGGATTCGCAAAGTACGCTGCATTCCTGGCAACCCAAGGGTTTGCGTCGGCATGCATCAGTTACCGCGGGACCCCCAAGCACGGATTTCAAGAAACGGTGTACGACTGTAAGGCTGCCGTGCGTTACGTGCGCGCCAACGCGGCGATGTACAACATCGATCCCGATCGGATTGGCGTCCTTGGCCAATCCGCCGGCGGCCACTTGGCGGCGATGATCGGTGTCAGCGGCGGCATCGATCATCTTGAAGGCGACGGCGGTAACCCCGAATCGTCAAGTCGAGTCCAAGCCGCCGTCAGCTTCTCGGGGGTCTTTGACTTCATCTCTCGTTTGCGCGATGGGGGACACCAAAAGAAGAGTATCGAGTTAAAAAAGAAGACCAACGGAGCTTGGGTGGGAGAGCCGTTCGCCGTCGATAGCGAACGGTGGAAACAGGCGTCACCGATCAATCATTTGAGCGATGACGACCCGCCACTGTTGATGCTGGCGACCAAGACCGACTCCGTGGTTCCCTATCATCAATCCGTTCAGATGCATGAGGCGATGCAGAAAAAGGGGCTAACAAGCGAACTGGTGATCTTAGACACGGGCGGGCATGGGATTGCATCTGCACCGGCGATCGGCGACCAGGTATGGCACGCGACGCTTGCGTTTTTGCGAAAACACCTGCGATAAGACAATCGTCGTCGTCTCGTGTTTCGGCCAAGCCGGAACATGCCCGCCAAATCATGCCCCGCCGACGGGCAAGGGTGACTGCGGACTGCACCAACAGGTTCTAAACCGCGAGAGGCACGTCCGAGGTTTGTGACGGGGCGTTTTCGGCAAAGTATTCCTCATCTTCCTCGTCGATTATTTCGCCGGTGGCGATCAGGGAATACAGCGTTGGCCCCAAGACCAAGACGATTGCGGTCGCCAACATCAGACCAAAACTTAAACTCGCGGCCATCGGGACAACGACCATCGCTTGGCGAGACTGTTCCAACAAAATTGGCAACATTCCCGCGATGGTGGTGACGGACGTCAAGATCACCGGCCTAAATCGGCGGCGACCTGCGTCAATCAATGCGTCGTGCATCGCCATTCCGGCTTGGCGGCGGCGATTGGCAAAGTCCACCAACACGATCGAGTCATTCACGACCACGCCCGACAAAGCGACGATTCCGAAAATGCTGAACAGGGTTAACTGCAGCCCCATCACCACATGGCCCAGGATGGCACCGATGAATCCGAACGGGATGATCGACAAGATCAAGAGCGCTTGGCTGTAAGATCGAAACTGGATCGTCAGCAGCAGAAACATGCCTGCAAGTGCGCCGCAAAAACCCAAGGTCAGGTTGTTGACCGATTCGGTGGTCTGTTCTTGCTGACCCTGCCAGCGGAAACGGACATTGGGAAACTCGGCTTGCAACTCGGGTAAGAAATGCTGGTCCAAGTCTTGCACGATGTTGTAGGCATTGCCGGATTCTTCATCGACATCAGCGGTCACAATGATCGATCGCATCTGGTCGATCCGCGAAATTTCGGCGGGGCCTCGCTCGATCGCGATATCGACCAGTTCCGTTAGTGGTCGCTCGTCTCCATCGTCCAATCGCACACGGATGTCATCGAAACCCGCCAGCGACTCTCGTTCCTCACGCGGATAGCGGACTCGCAGTTGCACTTCGTGACGACCTCGCTGCAACCGCATCACCTCATCGCCGTAATACGAGGCGCGGACCGTGCCGGCCAGGTCGGCGAGCGTCACGCCCATGGCCTGGGCGTCGTCTCTAATTCGCAATTGGTATTCCCACTTGCCCGGATGGCTGTCCGTTGCGATATCGTCAACCGAGTCGTATTCGCGGAGCTTTTGTTGGACGCGAGCGACCGCTTGGTTGACCTCATCCAAGTATTCGCTGCCAGCCATCAAACGCAATTCGATTGCGTTGCCGGCCGGACCGCCACGTCCTCCGAATGAAACGGATTCGGCACCTGGAAATCGCCCGGCCGCTTGCCGCCACCGCTGGGTGATTTCTTGGCCCCAGATTTCTCGGTCTTCCACCGGCACCAGACGAACGGAGACACCGCCGACGTGGCTTCCCGATGACGCGTCGCCACCGCCACCAAAACCGGCAACCGGGCCGCGACCAACGGTTCGGTGCGTGTACATCACAATACTGTCTGGATGCGTGGTCAGTCCTTCCTCGGCCGCCTCGCGTCCGACTTTCAAGATGGCGTCCTCGATCCGGCGCGTTGCCTCATCGGCTAGCGAAGCAGGTGTCCCGTCGGGATATTTCACTTCGGCGGTTAGCGATGACTGGTCGACGCGTGGAAAAATCAAAAAGGGAACAATCCCAGAGCGAACGATTCCGACCGACACCAACAACAGGCCGACACACAGCGAAAGCACGATGATCTGATTGCGAAGCGCCCACCGCAATACGACCAAATAAATCGACTCGATGAACCAATCCAAAAATGTCGTGACGGCTCGATTGATTTGCGCAAACAACCAGCCGATGGGACGAAACGGAATCAATAGAAACGAAAGTGATTTCAACAGCCAACCGGGGCGATGTCCCAAGTGTGCCGGCAAGATCGTGAGGCTTTCGACGAGCGACAAGATCAGCATCGCACCGACACACGCGGGCAATGCCGCGGCGAGCCGCTGCAACCGGCCCTCTAAATACATGACTGGCAGGAATGCGATCACCGTTGTGGCGACCGACGTGACGACCGCCGGCATGACTTCGTAAGCTCCATCGATGGCGGCGCTCATCAGACCTTTGCCTTGCTCGCGATGCACAAAAATGTTTTCACCGATCACGATGGCGTCATCGACCACGATTCCCAGAGCGATCAGAAATGCGAACATGGTCGTCATGTTCAGCGTATGCCCCGAGTAAAGCATGAACGCAGAGGCGCCCAGCAACGAGATGGGAATTCCCAGTGCGACCCAGAACGCCAGCCGCATTTCCAAAAAGATTGCCAACATCAAAAAGACCAGACAAAGTCCCATCCAGCCGTTTTTAGCCAACATGCTAAGACGGCTGCGGACCGGTTCGGACGAATCACTGAGTACGACCAAGTCGTATCCGTCTGGCATTTGCCGATTGTCGATAAAGTCAAACACCTCGTCGGCGACCGAGACCAGATCGTCCGTTTCCGTCGCGTCAACGCTGATCATTAGCGCGGGTCGCTTGTCCAATTCACTGACGAAGATTTCATCGGTAAATTCGTCACGCACCATTCCCAAGTCGCCGATCCGTAACACCACCCCGTCCGGACGGGTGACCAACGGAATTTCAGCGATTTCTTCGCCGATCTCTCGACGATTGGCACCACGCAACAAAATTTCCTGCGATTCGGTGCGCAGCGTTCCGCCGGGAATTTCTAGATTTTCACGGCGAACGATGTTGGCGACTTGCGGCAGCGTCAGGTTGTATTGACGAAGCGTTTTTTCCGAAATTTCGATGTCGATTTGGTATGCAGGAACGCCGGTCAAGTCGGCTTGCGTCACCGACGGCAACATCATCAAGTCCGCGCGGACACGTTCGGCGACATCTCGCAGTTTCAATCGTGCATCCACGCCATCGGTGTTGGGGCCGACGACACCCAAGCGAACCGCCGAACGAAAACTACTGCTCTGTCGAATGTCGGGTTCTTCGGCCAGTTCGGGAAGGCTGGGAATTTGATCAATCTGCGATCGGACTTCGGCCAGGATGCGCTGTGCACCCTGCTCATCGATGTTACTATCGAGCTCGAGGACGACCGAACCGGAACCCTCCCGGGCCGACGAAGTCATTTCGTCGACGCCCTCGATTGTCCGCACCGCCTCTTCCACTTTTTCTAGAATCGCCGCTTCGACTTCTTCTGGCGAAGCGCCGGGATACTGGACGGTGACAAAAATCGATTCGAGTTCATAGTTTGGAAAAAACTCGCGTCGCAAATTCATAAACGACCATGCACCAACCACCAGCGTGGCGGCCATGATGATGTTCATCGCAGGTGCGTTCCGGACGCTCCACCGAATGATCGATCTCATGAGTCAATCTCCGGGCTAGCCGGTTTCGTCGAATTCTGTGACGGATTTGACGGCGGTTGGCCGCCCGCTGCCGGGGCACCTGGTTTCTGAGCGCCCAATTTCTGGCCTTCTGTTTTCTGGCCATCTGCGGGCTTACCAGGTGCCGGCTTGGCAGCTGATCCGCCTTTCGCGCCACCGCCGGTGGTCACCGTCAAACCGTCACTTGCACCTGGAACCGGGGACGTGATCACCTGGTCTTGGCTGGAAAGTTGTTTCGACTGTACCACGGTGTCGCCTTCAATCCTGCTGACGACGTCAACCTTTGCGACCCGCAGTAGACCTGCATCATTTAGCCAAACACGTTTGCCCGGTCGAATTGCACGGTTTGGCAAACGGAACAACTCGCCATCGGGAACGGTTTCGATGTATACCGAGACAAACATGCCACGAATCAACGCCTGTGAGCCTTGCGGACGATCGCTGGAATCATCACCGAATCGAGCAACCGAGTCGAGATTGTTAACACGGAACAAACACGGGACGGTTCTCGTATTGTCGTCGATTCCCGCACCATCGACTCGTTCAAAGACGGCGTCCCACTGATGTTGGCGGTTGCCGATGTCGAACCGGATGACTGCCGAGATGGGTTTGGAATCGTCACGATGGTTCCAAACCCAGTGCATCTCGTCGGTGGTTAGATTGCAACGGACTTCCATTGCCGATGCGTCTTCGATCGCCGCGAAGACTTGTCCCGGCGAAACATAGGCTTGCTCCTCGACCATCGATCGCGAAACCATTCCGTCGACGGGTGCAGCGATGACGGTTCTGGACAAATCCAGTTTTGCCCGCTCGAGTTCAACCTTTGTCAAATTGCGTCGTTGCTCTAACAGCGCTTTTTGCGCCGCGAAGCTTCGCAATTCGTTTTCGACACGAACGACGGCGGATCGCGCGGCCAATTCAGCGCGTTTAGCGGTTTCCATTTCCGATGCCGAACTGGCATTGCGAGCGCGTAAGCTTTCGACACGTTTGAGTTCGGCGCGCTGCAGGTCCAACTCTTCCTTGGATAGTGTCAGCATTTCCTTTGTATTGGCGACCGTGATATCCAGCGCGTCCAGTTCGGCGATCGCTTGGCTTTCGAGCGACTCGAGTCGGCGGACTTCGATTTCGTATTCGGTCGGATCGATCTTGATCAACGTTTCGCCACGGCGAACGCGTCGGCCGGCGCGAAGATTCTCGGACTGCTCAATCACGCGGCCCCGGACTTCGGCCGCGAGCGATATCTCGCGAAATGGGACAACGACACCATTCGTTTCGATCATGACGGCACCTCGGTGCTCGCGGATCGGCTCTGTTGTAACGGCGACGCCGACAGGTTTGGGTGGCGGCTTTCGACTCGGTGCTTCTCCCGTCCCCAGGAACAGGAACGCCGCCACCGAAGCCGCAACGATGCCGAGCGAAAGAACACCCTTGGTGACATTGCCAGCGATAGAAGACCTCGCCGGATCATCAACATCGTCGCCATTGGAAATCGCCGAGTCGTCCAGCTTTTTGTCCATGCCTGTTTAGTCCGAATGCCGAGGCAGCGTGTTGAAACCCCTCACAAGCGACGCGGTTTGACAAGGAAAACGGCTGCCGATGTGACGAAGAGATGCTCTGAAACAGTTTAATCGCTGACGCACGGAGAATGTCATTTTAGATACCGAGAGCTTCACCGTTGACGCCGAGTTGATTTAAGATGCCGATGCCTCGTCCGGGTCCGCCGTTGCGATGGGTCCCGACCGGTCGTTAGGATTCGTCCAGAGCATCCCTGCGGACTGGATCGACCAGATCGGGCTTGGACGCAACAGGGAACCAAACGCACGGGGTATCAGTCGGACTGGGAACCAAACGATTCAGTGATGGTTGAGCCCGCCGTGACAGAGCCCATCGGACACTCCGCTCGCCTGGATCATTCCGGCCTTGATCAAACGCCCCAGACAATCAAACGCCCCAACCGACCAAGCACACGAAAGCAAACGGTGATGAAAGCGACACAACTGAATCATGTGGCCATTCACGTGGCCGATGTTGACGCGAGTATCGCGTTTTATCGAGATGCGATGCGATTACCAATGATGGATCGTCCCGCGTTTGATTTTCCAGGCGCGTGGTTCCGGCTTGGCGATGATCAAGAACTGCACCTGATCGGCGATCGAGATCAACCGGTGCACTCTCACCACCGCGGGGGCCACTTCGCGCTGATGGTCGATTCGCTGGACCAGTGGGAGAAAAACTTGGATGAGCACGGCGTGACACGCCTGCCACGCAAAACACGACCTGATGGTGCTTTGCAAACATTTGTTCAGGACCCTGACGGACACTGGGTCGAACTTTGCGTCCCGCCGCCGAGCTAGACAGACAGCACAGAGCTAGACAGACAGCACAGGGCTAGACAGACGGAACCGAACCAGGAAGTCAGCTTTGCGTTGGGGCCGTTCGGCGCGATCGATCTCGCTTGCGCCCTGACTGGCTCGGCCCGAGTTTCATTGAAATCGCCAAACCGCGAAACTCATCAGCGAGTCCGTTGGCGAAAGATTACAGGTGTTCGGCGACCGGCAAGACCATGATCTTTCCGTCGCCGATCCGGCCGCTTCGCGTCACCGAGACAATTTTCTCGATCACTTCGTCCAAACGGGCGTCGTCGACCCACATGGTGATTTCGACCTTGGGAACGAACGCTTCTCGATACTCGGTTTCCTGGTATTGGTCCAAGTAACTTTTCTGGCGCCCGTAACCTTTCACTTCTGCGACGCTAAGGGCTTCTAAGGGCGCGCGTCGAAGACTCGCCAAGACTTGCTCGGCGAGATGGGGTCGGACGATGGTGACGATTTGCTTCACGGCTGAGGTTGTTTCACAGTTCGGACCGGTGGGTTCCTATCGAGACGGCACCACGACGGTGTTCACCCAACTCTATCTTACGCGAACCCTGGGTCGCTTCCCATCAGTGTGCGCGCTAAACTGCGGTCGGTGACCAACCAAAGTTCGAACCCCTTAAGCCACAGCAATCTCGAATGAGCGTGAACCCGATTGATTTGACGATTTATGGTCTGAAGAATGACGACGTGATTCGCAACGCAACGCCGGCGCGACTATACGAATACGCCATTCAAGACGGTCACGCAGCGATCGCGGCCACCGGCGCCCTGGCCACCCGCAGTGGGGACAAAACCGGACGTAGCCCGAAAGACAAGCGAATCGTCGACGAACCGACCACCAGCGACGACATTTGGTGGGGCGACATCAATATTCGGCTGACGGAACGATCATTCGCGATCAATCGCCAACGGGCCATCGATTACCTCAATACGCGCGATCGTATCTTTGTCTTCGACGGTTTTGCCGGCTGGGACCCGAAATACCGACTCCGCGTCCGCGTGGTTGCCGAAAGCGCCTATCACGCGTTGTTTATGAACAACATGCTGATCCGTCCCGACGCAAATGAGCTGGCACAGTTTGGTGAACCTGATGTGGTGATATTCAATGCGGGTTCGTTCCCGGCTAACCCCTACACGGCGCAAATGACCAGCACGACCAGCATTGACTTGTCGATCCCCGATGGGGAATTGGTGATCCTGGGCACGCAATACGCCGGCGAGATGAAGAAGGGTGTCTTTACGGTCATGAATTACTTGATGCCGAAACGCGAAGTGCTGAGCATGCACTGCAGCGCCAACGCATCGCAGGAAGGCAACGTGACGCTCTTTTTCGGGCTCTCTGGGACGGGCAAGACGACACTTTCGACCGATCCGAATCGCAAGTTGATCGGTGACGATGAACACTGTTGGAGCGACGATGGAATTTTCAATATCGAAGGCGGTTGCTATGCGAAAGTTATTCACCTGAGTCAAGAAAACGAGCCCGAGATTTTTGACGCGGTACGTTACGGCTCGGTCCTCGAGAATGTTGTGTTCGACGAAACGACCCACGAAGTCAACTACGACGACGCATCGATCACCGAAAACACGCGAGTCGCTTATCCCATCGAATTCATCGATAACGCCCAAATCCCGTGTGTCGGTGGGCATCCCAAGAATATCGTTTTCCTCACGTGCGACGCGTTCGGAGTGCTGCCGCCGGTATCAAAACTGACGCCGGAACAGGCGATGTACCACTTCATCAGCGGCTACACCGCCAAGGTTGCGGGAACAGAAGTCGGAGTCAAAGAGCCGACCGCAACGTTCAGTGCGTGCTTCGGCGCCGCGTTCCTGGTTTGGCATCCGGCAAAATACGCCGAGTTGCTGGCGGACAAGATTCGCAAACACGGAAGTCACGTGTGGCTGGTCAATACCGGCTGGTGTGGCGGTGCGTACGGCATTGGCGACCGAATGAGTCTTAAGCATACGCGTGCAATCATCGATGCGATTCACGATGGCACCCTTGCGCAAGCGGATTGCCGCAAGGATCCCGTATTCGGTTTTCAAGTGCCACAGACGTGCGGCGAGATGACTTCGGATATCCTATGGCCGCGCGACGCCTGGGCCGATGGCGATGCGTACGACAGCAGCGCTCAACGACTCGCCGATTTATTCCAACAAAACTTTAAGCAGTTCGAAGCTGGTGCAAGTGACGCGATTTGCGCCGCGGGCCCCACCGGCGTGAGCGCCCAATCGGAATAATTCTATTTTCGGCTTGGCTTGGCTGGGCTGGGCTGGGCTGGGCTGGGCTTGGAGAAATCGCCGCTGCAACGCTGGGTGGTCGATATCGCTCGCGTTATCAAGTGAAACGAAATCGACTGCTGATTAGAATCATCGCGCGGGCTTGCCCTGCGCGATGAACGCATCAAGCATCGCCAGACGCGGGTCGAATCGGTTTAGCCGGCCCCAACGTCGTCAGCGAATAACACGCGATTGCCAATAGGCACGACACACCGACGGCGACAAACATCGTTTGGAAACCAAAGTGCTGGCCAATCACGCCCAACGCTGGTGCGCCGGCGATCGTACCGAGGTCCAGCATCATCAAAGCCCACACCGAACCGGTCCCCTGGACTTCATGTGGGAATCTGGCAACGGTAAGTGACGTCATCGTGTGGAACATTAGCCCGTGCCCGGCGCCGGTTAGCAACGCCGGAATGACAATCGCCCAAGGCTGCTCGTTGTTGACCAGCAAATAACTAAACATGCCAAACGACATGAACATTGCGCCAACAATCAAGACGCGTTTGGGACCAACGCGATCGGGCAGCCGCCGAAACCCCAGCCTGACCGCGATCGCGACACCGGCATAGCACCAAAAGAACAGCCCGATCACCGAAACGCCCTCGATCCGCAACGGACTCCCATCGATAAACGCAGCGAGAAAGATAAACGGCACGGTCATGCAGACTCCAAAGGCAAAGTCAATCAATAGGATCATGCCAGGCCAATGCTGGATCGATGTCGCCACAAAATCTCGAAGAGCAACACTACGCTTCGGCCCGTTACGGACCGGTCGCGGCAGGAACAAGAGCAGCGAGAACGCCACCAAGTTGGCGATTGCGGCGGACACGAACAGCATCGAGAACCCCGCTCGGTCCCGGGCACCGGGGCCCAGCAACAAGTCACCCAAAAGCGGACCGACCAACATGCCCAAAAAACCGCCCACGCCCAGAATCCCGATCGCCTCGGTCCGACGATCGGCCGGTGCGGTTTGCGAGATATAAGTCAAACTGCTCGAGAACACGATCGCTGCGCCCAGAAACAGCAAGGACCGCAAGAGATAGATCAATATCCCCACGTCGACCAATACCAAGTTTGCGAACGCGCTGATCGCGAACACCATATAACCAAGCGCCCACATCGACCTGGCGCCAATCCGGTTGATCCACTGGGCCATCGTCGGGCGCAGCAACAGTCCCATCATCGATCCGATTCCCATCACCCAACCGATCTGCTGCAGGCTGCCCCCAAGAAACTCGACCCATCGCGAGTAGTGAGCCATCAACGTATTGGCGATGACGAAACACGTTTGGCTGGTCAGCGCAATGACAAAGCTGGAATCGTATAAGCGATGCGTCGGTTCTGAGATGCGGATTGCAGGACTGGCCTGCGAGGTGATGTGTCCCATCAAGGATTCCGGCCGGACGAGGTGGCGTAGGGTGATTCAGTTGTCGTGGGTGCTTGAGGCCACGGCGTTTCGCCTGGCGGCCACGACTTGGGTTGCTTTTCTCTTGCGGCGTCGACGGCATCGACCAGCCAAGCGGGCGGAGCTTTATTTTCGTCTTCGCCGTAAACGTACGGCAGGGCGGGTCGCATCAACAACGGTTTGTCACCCAGCGGCGGACGCTCCTTTGCCGCTTCGGCCAGTCGCGCCGAGAGAGCCAGTACTGTATCGGGGTGGGAAGCGGCCACGTCGGTCGTTTCGGCCGGATCGTTCTTGATATCGAACAACACGTCGCCCATCAGTTTAAAGTTTCCTTTGCGAATGGTCGGAATCCGCACACTGCCGGTCACTTCGTAAATGATTTCCGTGCGCGGTGAATGCTTGGCGCCCCCGTTGTCACCAAACAGGGTTTCGCTCATGTCAATACTATCGATCGGCCTTGGTTGCTCGAGTGATCCGCCGGCGAGTTTTACAAAGGTTGCAAAGAAGTCGGTCACATGCATCATTGCATCCGTCTTATCGCCGGCACGCACACGTCCAGGCCATCGCATCACGCATGGGACGCGGACGCCGCCCTCGTAAGTTGTGTTTTTCGTGCCCCGAAACGGGCGATTGCTTTCTTCGGTCAAACCGCCATTGTCATTGGTAACGATGAACAAAGTGTTTTCGCTGAACCCCTGTCGTTGAATTGCTGCATCAATGCGTCCAACCGCCTCGTCGTAGCACTTCAAAGCTGCGTCACGTGCGGAGTATTTTTCGGTATGTCGCGGGACGACGTCGATCGGTCCGTGCACCGCGTTGAACGGCACGTAGATGAAAAACGGTTTTGATGACTGTTGTTGGGCGATGACGCGTTCAAACTCAGCCGCAATCAAGTCCGTGGAATATCCGGATTCCTGGATGGGTTGTTCGTTGCGATGCCAGTCGTAAACGTGAAATGGCACCGGTGCATTGTGCGGAATCATGAATGTGTTGTAGTCGATGCCCCAAGCGTAATGCCCATACTGATGCATGAATCCTTGCTGCATCGGCAAGTGTTCTTTCAACCATTCGCCGCAGTGCCACTTACCGATGATAGCGGTAAAGTAGCCGGATTCTTTCAGTGCTTCGGCAACGGTGCGCTCGTCGGTATCCAACGCATGAATACGGCGTGTTTCTTCCCCGTCCTCGTTTTTGGCAAGCGTCAAGCCAAGCTTCTTCAGGTAGCTCGGCTTGCCAAAATCTTCGCTCCGCCAATCACTCCATGTTCGAAACGCGTAACGACCCGTCAACAGAGCTGCTCGCGTCGGGGCACACACGCTGTGCGTATAGAACTGAGAAAGCGTCAGGCTTTCAGAGGCGATGCGATCCAGGTGAGGTGTTAATTCGGGATTACCGCCGCAAAAGCCGGGTTGCCCATATCCCATGTCGTCGGACATCACCAAGACAATGTTCGGACGACTGCCATGGGGGGTTGCCGCGGAGCAATACGTTTGCGGCGTCAGAAATTGCGGCAACAATGCGAGGGAAAGAGACAGACAAAATCGAACGGCATAACGCAGGGATATTCGTCGCATGGCATTGTGTGGCTGCAAAGAGAGCTGGATGGGAGGGCAAACGTCAGCGGCCGATTCCGCCAAATGTGAGACGTATTGTACGCAGAAGGTTCGCCAATGGGATTGCCACCCGACGCGGGGTCAAACGACGGCATTTTCTTGCGTGAAACCGTCGAATTCCGACGGGCGGTTCAAGATTTCTGCGGTGACTCGGTTCTCCGACCCGCAGTCCCCACGACGACGCTGCTTGGAAGCCGATCGTCGTGCTAGTTTTCGTCCAGCAGCCCGTTTTCGCTAGACGCATCGTCGCGTTCGTTGTCGGCGAGGCTTTCGGCCAGTCCCGTCGTTCCGATCGGCTCCAACTGCATCGACAAGAACTCGAACTGGGCAACGTAATTCGGAAAGTTGTTTGCGCCGATGAAGATGTCACACGTTTCGCCGATCGCCAACGCATCAGGCAAGACCATCAACGAAGTATCGCCGATGTACTTTGTTTTTTCTTTCTCGTCTTGCGCGACACGGATTGAATCCGAATCCACACGGATGGTTAACCAACAGGTTTGATCGATGGGCAACCGGATCGATGTCACGAATCCCTCCATCCGCCGCTGGTCGCTAAGACCGATTCCCGATGTCCCTTTGCGATCGATCATGACGTAGGCATGAGTGTCTGCGATCGGCAGCCCTACATACAACGGCGCGTCACCAGAGATGCGTCGAACCTTGATCGACAGCTTGTATGCCGGTGGAACCGGATGACGGACTGCCAGCAGCGTTGCCCGACCTTCGCCGCTGATCACGCTCTCGCCGGTGTGGGTCCACGCGTCGCCCGAGAGAGTATCGCGCGAGGGATAAAGATAGGGCACCAATTCAACGGGCCAGACCACTTGATCGACCGCGGGGATCGGTCGGTAATCGATGACAGGGCTGGTTTCCAGACTGGGATCCGACATCAGTGCTGTGACTTTGGCGCCATCGTCGATCGAGATTTGGCGGGCTAGCCAACGCTGCGTATAAGTCCACGCGGCGGCACCGGTCACGACCGCGATCAACATGCAAACCAGCAAGATTGCGGCGACTCGCGCGTCCGGACGCGCGAGCGCGACTGTCGTTTGATGCGAATTCACGCCTGACTGTGATCCGATCTCTTGGTAATGCGGAACCGACGCAAATTGCATTGCCTCGCTCGATTCCCCAAGCACACCGCTTTGTTGAACTTTTCTTAGGTCTTCCATCAAATCTGCGGCGGACTGATAGCGATCCGACGGAGCTTTGGCCAACAGCTTTTTAAAAATTTCTTCAACGGCGTCGGGGACATCCAACTGGTCGTCGCTCAATTGCGGAATCGGCGCATTGCAATGAGCGAGCGCCTTTTCCGTTCGATCGCGACCACTGTACGGTGGCCGGCCTTTGATCAAAAAATGCAGCGTGCACCCCAGGCTGTAAAGGTCTCCGGGCACGCCGACGGACCTTGCGTCGGCGTATTGCTCTGGCGAGATATACTCGGCCGTTCCCAGCATTTGCCCCGACTCGGTGGGACCGGTTTTGGTTAACCCTTCGTCTTCTTCGTCACCGCGTTTTACCGACGCGAGTCCCATGTCCAAGATCTTGACGCTGCAAGTCTCCGGATCGTAAAGAACGTTGTTCGGTTTGATATCGCGATGAATGACACCTTTGGAATGTGCATACTGAAGACCTTCCGCGATCTGCCGCGTAAACTCGATTGCCTTGCCAAGTGACATCCCACCATGCGTCCGCACCAATCGCGACAGGTCCAAGCCGGCGACGTAATCCATCACGAGATAAGAGACACCGTTATGGGTACCGGCGTTTAGAGCTCGAACGATTCGCGGATGCACCAAACTGCTGGCCGCTCGCACCTCGCGATTGAAGCGTCGGACGGCGTCGTCGTTGTAATCCAGCGTCGGCAGAATGAACTTGAGCGCAACTTCGCGATCCATCATCGGATGTCTGGCGCGAAAAACGGTCCCCATACCGCCGTGAGCGATCGGTTCGATCAAGACATAATTGTCGATCAGGACACGTTCAGGCTTGCCGCCGCTCAGTTCGCTGGCCTGGAACTCGGTGATACAGTTGGTTTTCTTGAGCGCATCGACCAAGTCATGTGCCGAAACCGAATCTTCATTCTCTTGAGCAATCGTGCGCCGCGCAGCGTCAATATCTCTGCCAGTCACTACCCCGGCGTCTTTGAGCCACTTTGATAATTCGTCAGCGGTCAGCATGCTCTTGCGTCGCGGATTCACCGATCGGATCAAACACTTCCGTTATCCGAACGTTCGATGGTATCGTCAGTCACTGATTCACGATCGGACAAATCCGTTTCGCTGCCCGCGACGTCTAGTGTAAACGATTCCAGGGGCGCTTCGCTGCTTAAATGGGGTCCAGAGAGACCGTGATGGAAAGTTCCTGTCCTATCTTGCAAGTCTTCTTCCAATCTCGCAGCGCTTCCTTCCATCGCGATATCAAAACTGTGCCCCAGCAGGTCTGCTAGTTGGTAACTGTTTAACGTCGAACCGTCTTCGCTCCGCAGTGCCGAACCGTCACTGCGAAACAGCCCCGAACCGTCATCACTCAGCGGCGAAACGATCGGCATTTCACGACGGGGGTGTTCGCGTTCTCGCCGTTGGCGATCAGGGTCGGTCGCCGACCGAACGCTTCTCAGCGGATCAAACAGCTCAACGGCCCTGGACAACTTTTCGTAATCGACCGTCAACTTCGTCCACGGCCACCGCCGGAACTCTCCCTGAGCCAAATGGATGCGTTGCGAAACCATTGACTCGATGTCACCCGGCGCGCCGCGTCGCTGATAGCTTTTTATCACATCTTGTGGGTTTCGCTGAATCATGATCAATGCGGGAGGACGCTTCATTCTTGCCAGCAGCGGCAGCCAATATCGCAGCGTGTAGACAAACCGAGGATCCTTGATGGCCCAAGGTTCGGGCAGACTCTGCAGCGCCGTCGTTGCCGCGTCGGGAAGACGACCGGACCGCATCGCCTGTTGATTCAAACGACGAATCGAAATGGTTTCGCCAAAAGTTTCGTCTGCTTCGCCGGACTCCCATCCACATCGATGCAACATCTTGGCCAAAACGGACGTGCCTGAGTGACCAACGCCAAGGATCACCACGTTTGGATTCACGGGACAGGGATGCTCGTCCCGCTGCTTCACGACACGCACACATTTGTCGATGTTGTTGGCCTTGAGGTAAGCCTGGAAATACCGTCCGGCTCGCTGACGGTACGGCAAGTAGTCTTTTTCACGTTGATCGGGAACGTGATAAAGGACCGATTCGCGGCACGTAGCAACTCGCCACCGGCGGGCCTTTTTGACTTCATAAAAGTAGGGCGTATGTTCACCCACTTTCAGTCGATCGTCCCAAGGGTGCTCTAGCAGCATCTCGCGACGAAACAATGCGAAATTCAACGCGACGTCACAGATTCGGTAGGGCGTCCCGCAAGGCGTCACCAACTGGCGGTGACGACTTTCGCGTAAATACATGGTCCGTCGAAAGACATCGATGTCCATCGAAAACGATGTGATGCGTCCGTCGCCTCCCATCATCGCACCACCGACCACACCGACTTCTGCATCCGCATTCAAGACGTTCAATAACGGTTCGATACGCGTGGTGGGGAAGAACAGAAAGTCTTCTTCCAACAGCAGCATCGCAGACGTTTCAACCTTGGATGCGATATAATTTCGAGCCGCCGAGATACCACTATCAAACGGCAGGTGAAAGACTCGCACGCTTGACGGCAACGTTGCCTTGCGACGACCATTGTCAACCACCATGATCTTGGCGGCTGGATAATTCTGGCGAATCGAATGAACCAGATTCGCCAGAAGTCCCGGACGTTGGAATGCGGTGATGGCGAATGTAACATCTGCGACAGTGAAGCCCCGACTTGGCATAGTTGGTTTGGAATCCTGTCGTTTCGACGTTGCGGTTCACTTTGTCATGCAGCCAACAGACGGTAATGCGGCCAAAGACCAGGATAGTCGCCTAATAGCGGTTCGCCACCCACCCGGCGGTCGCTGCGATTTGCACTTTAGTTGCTGACGATTTGACGAAACCCCCACTCGCTGAGACCTGAGAGATGCCTGAAACACGAACCGCTCATCCGATTTTGATCGACCAGTCGGACGAACTTCGGTTTTTGCCCGAAGGCCCGTACTCGGTACAAGATGACCAGTTGTCTTGGGTCGCGATTCAGCACGGCGGCGAAGCGACCGTTGGCAGCCTGAACGTCCTGGATTTGGCGACCAGCACCAACAAGACTTTCGAATTGCCAGGACGGCCGGGGTTCGCGTTTCCCTGTCAGTCCGAAGGACAATATGTGGTCGGCTGTGAAAGAGAGCTCGGCATCTTTGACACGAACAAAAAAAGCTGGCAGCCGTTCTGTGACGGAATCGACTCTGACGTCACCAACACGATCATCAACGACGGACTGGTCTATCAAGACAACTTGATTTTCGGAACCAAGGACCTGGAGTTTGCGACCACCAAGGCCGGGCTGTACCTGTACCGAGGACATGACAAGAAACTGATTCGCTTGCGCGACGATCAAATCTGCAGCAACGGCAAGGCGATCCGCAGTGACGAGGACGACGGCTTGGAATTGATCGATATCGATTCGCCGACACGTCAAGTCGTCAGCTATCCGATCGATATCGAAACGGGAACGATCGGTAGACCGGAAGTCATCATCGACTTGAAAGACGATCCAGCGGTCCCCGATGGCGCACTGGTAACGCCCGATGACAAAGGGTTAATCGTGTCGATGTTCTTGCCGCAGGCGGCCGACCACGGTGAGACGCGATTGTATGACTTGGCCACGGGCCAGCTGAAATGCGTCTGGCAAACTCCCGGGTCGCCACAGAACACATGCCCGGCGCTGGTGCGTTTCGATGGATCGATCAAACTGGTGATCACCACCGCCGTCGAACACATGACGCCGGAAGACCAAGCGGCATGCCCCAATGCCGGCCGACTGTTCATTGGTGACACTGACATCGCCGACCCAGGCGGTCCATTAGCACCGACCTATCCCGCGTAAGCCATCTTCGCCGCATCAACGTGCGACCGTGACGCCGGCGCCGCGAGGCGTCGCCACAATCGGCGTCATAACAAACGGCACTAGCAACATCCACAACCGAAACGCTGACGACGTCTTAAAGCACGGTTTCGGGCTTGGGTTGGTGTTCTTCGATTAGCCGCGTTATCAAGTCATCCACGCTGATCCCATCGGCTTCCGCCGCAAACGTTGGAACGATGCGGTGACGCAGCACCGGATGGGCTAGCGATTGAACATCATCGATCGAAACGTTCGTTCGTCCCTGCAGTGCCGCGCGAGCTTTCGCGGCCAATACCAATTGCTGGCTGGCTCGAGGCCCAGGCCCCCACTCGACCATGTCTTTCACCCATGCCGCACAACCGGGTTCGCTGGGGCGAATCGCTCGGATCGTGTCGATCACCCAGTCTTTGACATGAGGCGGCAGCGGGATCAGCCGAACCGTCCGCTGAAACTGGACAATTTGCGCGCCGGTGACGACGGAATTGACAGTCGACTGATGGTCCGATGTCGTGCGATCGATGATTTCCGCCTCTTCATCGCGTGACGGATATTCGACAAGGACATGGAACAAGAATCGATCTCGCTGAGCTTCGGGCAAGGGGTAAGTCCCGTCCTGTTCGATCGGATTTTGTGTCGCCAAGACAAAGAACGGTTCTTCCAGCGGATAGGTCTTCCCGCCCGCCGTCACGGCGTGCTCTTGCATCGCTTCCAGCAGCGCCGCTTGTGTCTTTGGCGGCGTGCGATTGATTTCGTCGGCCAACAACATCTGAGTAAAAATCGGACCGGGTTCGAAAATCAATTCACGGCGCCCGGTGGCCGAGTCCTCTTGGATGATATCGGTACCGGTAATATCGCCGGGCATCAAATCGGGCGTGAACTGGATCCGCCGAAAATCCAAGTCCATCGACTCCGCCAGCGTCCGAACCATCAACGTCTTTGCCAGCCCCGGAACACCTTCGAGCAAACAGTGTCCGCGCGACAAGATCGCAATCAACAGTTGCTCGACGACCTGATCCTGTCCGACGACGACGCGTCCGACCTGTTGGCGAATTTCGTTGCACGCGGATACCAGTTCGGCGGCGTCTGCGGCTTCATCATTCGACTCTATCGGGGGCGGCTGAACCAATCGATGTTCCTGCATGGGTTTGAGAAAAAATCCGAAGACCTCTTCATCATAATCGGCACGGTCGAATCGATGTGGAACCGCAACCGACAACGTGCGCCCGTCTCCGGATGACACGTACTTCACGTGACATGCCGAATTGAACGGTTGGCGCAGCGCCTCGACGTGGGTTCATTCAACGGCGATGCCGACTAGAACCGGAACCCCCGCGAATACAATTGCGGCCCGCCCTAGATGGGAGGCCCACACGCACCGCCCCACCTTTTGCCGGCCCACTTGCACCGGCCGACTTGCACCGGCCCGGTCGTGTACGCTTCCGGGCTCATGTGACGAGGTCACATCGGTACATGACTCAGAATTTGCGGGTGACGGAGATGCGTTTTCGGGGCTGATCGATTTCCAGCACTTTTACTTTCACGACGTCGCCGACCGCGACGATGTCGTTGGGGTCTTTGACGAATGTGTCGGACAACTGCGAGATATGAATCAGTGCGTCTTGATGGACGCCGATATCAATGAACGCGCCGAAGTGAGTGACGTTCGTGATCACGCCCTCCAACACCATCGCTTCTTTCAAGTCCGACATTTCGGTGACGTTGTCGTCGAACCGCACCGCCTTGAATTCGCTCCGCGGATCGCGGCCCGGTTTTGCGAGTTCTGAAATGATGTCCACGATGGTGGGGATTCCAAACTTTTCATTCACAAAGTCATCAGGACTCAGTTTCTGGCTAAGCGTTGCGTTGCCAACGAGCGATTTCAAATCGGTTCCCAACTTTTTTGCCATCCGAGTCACGACCTGGTAACTTTCAGGATGCACAGCGGAATCATCCAGTGGTTCATCACCCCCGCGAATCCGCAGAAAACCGGCAGCCTGCTGGAAAGCTTTCTTGCCCAGCTTGGGAACCTTGGTTAACTGTGATCGATTGCAAAAACGTCCGTGGTTGTCTCGATAATCGACGATATTTTCGGCAATCTTTGGGCCGATGCCGGCGACGGCCGACAGCAGCGGCGCACTTGCCATGTTCAAGTCCACACCGACGTGATTGACACAGGATTCGACAACGCGGTTGAGGCACTTTCGCAGCAATGCTTGGTTCACGTCGTGTTGGTATTGCCCCACGCCGATGGACTTGGGATCCGTCTTGACCAGTTCGGCTAGCGGGTCTTGCAATCGACGTGCGATGCTGATCGCGCCGCGAACGGTAATGTCCAAATCAGGAAACTCTTTACCCGCCAATTCGCTGGCCGAATAGATCGAGGCGCCCGATTCACTGACCATGACCTTGGTCACATCCAATTGGTGCTCGCGGATCAAGTCGCCAACAAACGCATCGGTTTCGCGCGACGCCGTACCGTTTCCGATTGCGATCAAATCCACCTCGTGCTTTTGGATCAACGCCAGCAGCGCGCGACCGGCCGCAGCAATATCGCTTTTCGGCGGCGTCGGATAGATGGTCGTGTTGGTCACAAACTTGCCGGTCCCATCGATCACCGCAACTTTGCATCCGGTGCGAAAACCAGGATCGATTCCGATGGTGACGCGTGGCCCCGCAGGCGCCGCCATCAGCAATTCACGCAGGTTCTTTGCAAAGACACCAATCGCCTCTTCGTCGGCCTTTTCTTTTAATTGATGGATCACGGTCGATTCCGTTGCCGGCATCAACAACCTGGTATAGCAGTCTTCGACCGCCGACAACAACTCTTGATGGAACTCGAACTGTGGGTTCGATGCAAAGCGTGGTTTCAGCTGACGCAGTGCCGCATCGTCATCGAGTTGCAGCCCGATCCGCAGGATTCCTTCGGACTGGCCGCGCAACATCGCCAACAAGCGGTGTCCGGGGATGCGACTGACCGATTCCTGCCGATCGATATATTGTTCGAACTTTGCGGCCTCGTCTTTTTTGCCGCGTTTGACGGCCGAAGTGATCTGGCCTTCTTTCATCGCCTGCCGTGTCATCCAGGTGCGAGTATCGGCGTCTTCGGACCACTGCTCGGCAACAATGTCCAATGCACCCTGCAAGGCAGATTGCGCATCCGGCACTTCTTTTTCGAGATTGACAAACGCCTTTAGCGTTTCGCCTTTCGACTTGCCAAGCGGCTGTTGTGCCAGCATCAGGTCCGCAAGCGGTTGCAGTCCGCGCTCACGCGCAATCGTCCCGCGTGTCCGACGCTTTGGCTTGAAAGGCAAATAGATCGCTTCGAGCGTCTGCAAATCGACACAGCCGATAATCCGTTGGCGCAGCTCGTCGGTAAGCAAGTTTTGCTGGTCGATCGATTTCAGGACCGTCGTCTTTCGCGCAGCCAGCGCTGTTGCTTTTTCGAACGCGTCCTCGATCGCGCGCAGAGCGACTTCATCCAATGCCCCGGTCGCCTCTTTGCGGTACCTCGCAATAAATGGAATCGTGTTGCCGTCATCCAATAGTTCGATGGCCGCGGCCACGTTTTTTAACGGCAGCCCGAGTTCGCGGGCAATCGCTTCTTTGGTAGCGGCCAGATCAAGTTCGTGAGTCGGCGTGGGGGCCATGTCGATTCGTGATTGCTAATGAAAGTTGTCTGGAATCCGTCCCCGCGGCAAAATGCCAGAACCAATGGGACATGCCAGAGTATGCGGGGCGAAGCATAATAGTGTTTTCGCCGGCCGATCACTACTTGTCGACTTTTGAGAAATCATCGATCGAAGACATTGGCCTGGGCATCATGACATCACAGCGCGAAACTTTGCTTTCGCGGTCACGAAACTTGACTTCACAACCAGCATCATGATTTCGCAACCAGCGCCTTGGCCTGCTCAAAGAAATGACGAACGGCGCGGCCGGTAACCGTCGTCTTCACCATCAGCTCGTCGGCGATCAGCTGGATCGCTTTGGCATGCGACGGATCGTTCAAGATATGCTCGGTTTTGTCGAGCAAACGTCGTTGAATTTTTTGAAGCTGCGGGGCGCTGCCAGCACGAGACTGCAGCAGCCTTGCCACCGCGAGCAAATCTTGGTTTGCACCTCGCGGGCAATACCGGCCGGTGCAATGAGCTTCCGCGACCATACCCGCCAAGTAAATCAACGCTTCATCCTCCAGCGGATCGTGTGAGGTCTTACGACGGCCTTTTTGCAGTTCGCATGCGCCTAAGCGAACACCAAACGCCATGCGGCCGCGAGCAATGGTGACCTTTTGAATCGGTCGACCGACGGACACTGCCATCACCGCATGGCCGGCTTCGTGATACGCCGTCGCCGTCAGCTCGGCGCTGTCCATCGCGGCGTCTTTTTTTAAAGGTGGCTCGCTCATGCGGTCCCAAGAACGTGGTGTTGTCACCAGATGCGAAGAGCAAAACCGGACCGCGATCGATCTCTGATTGTCTTCGTTTCAATGGTTGCATCTCGCTGGTTTCGCCGCATGCCAGCGAGAAACCAATGCGGCTAGGGTCGTCGCGGTACCGACCTGCGTGACGGTGCAGCCGCCTGCCTAACATCCGTCTGCTTATGTATCAACGCTCATGCCACTCGCGCGCAAGATCGTTTCGTGGGCGGCCAAATCGTGTTCATGCGAAAACTGAAATTCTTTCTCGCCTCGAATGACGGCGGCCAAGTCCAGCAAATCGCCATCGTAACGTCCGCGCCGCGGTGGCATTTCGGGCTGGTGAACACCACGTTTGTATGGCCCGCTGTTCTGGTCAAGCGACAGTACGACGCTAGGTGGCTCGAGCGGTCGAATTTCAGCGACACCCTCGGTTCCCACGACCGTGAATTGCCGGCGCCGTTGGCCATAGGGTTCGACAACGCTTGATCGTATCGTTGCAGTCGCTCGAGGGTATTCGCACATGACGATCATGTTGTCGGCCAAATCGTCATCCAGCGTATTCCGGATAAACGGTATCGTCTTCGTCGGCTTGCCAAGCATCCAAACCAGTGCGTCGACCAAATGGCAACCCAATTCGTACATCGTCCCGCCGGGAAGCTTACGAAGAACGTCGCGCGATTCCTGATCGACTTTCTTGCTCATCACCCCATGAATTTCGAAAACATCGCCGAGCCAACCTTTGGTGATCGCATCATGAGTGAGCTGAAACGCCGGGTTGTAGCGGAACATGTATCCCATCTGCACGCATCGGCCGGACTCGCTTGCCGCGGTATGCAGACGTCGCAGTGCGGCCAGTGATTCGCCCGCCGGCTTGTCCAAATGGATATGCATGCCGGCATCGACACACCGCTGTCCCGTGGGAACCAATTCCGGGATGTCCGTCTCGACCGTGACACACTGCAGCCCGTCGGTCCCTAGCAACTCGTCTTCTGTCATCCACGACACGCCGTCGTACGCTTTATTTTTCGCGGCGGCAGCGCGAAGAACCGGATCGGGCTCGACCACGCCGACAAGCTCGTATGTTTGCGACAGTTCGCGCACGGTGGCAAGCTTGCCGGCGGCATGACTGTGCGCGGTTCCGATCTGCCCCACGCGAATGCGTTGGCCCGCCTGCGCATGCGCCACATGGGGATGCAACATCGCCGCCGCAGCCAACGTACTGGTTGCGGAACCCTTCACAAAATTTCGTCGATTGATCAATTTGCTCATAGCTCACCATCTTAGGTAGCAAGCGAAGCCGATGCGACCACGTGGTCGATGCCGGGGTGCAGAACACGAGGCCGTTGCGCAGTAAAGAACACGTGGCTACTGCGCGGTGAAGAACACGTGGCTGACAACGCCCCAGCACCGAATCCGTCCTAGCGTTACCAGGTGCCCGGCAAAGTGCGGTGGTTGCCGGCGGTTCATGCATCCAGCTCATTTACCGGGCGTACATCCAGGATGACGGCAACGAACAGCTCGTCTGCAACGTACAGCTCGGCTGCAACATACAGGCCAGCCTTGACTACTGGGGCTTGGCCATGCGCTTGGCAGCTTTTTTTGCGAGATAAGGGACCGATTTTCGGATGGCGGCCCACGATGGCGAGGCGCCTTTCTTGGGGCGGACGACAAAAGAGTATCCGCTAGGAATGGATTCCTGCTGGGTCCGAAACGACTCTCGCACCAACCGTTTCCAGCGGTTTCTCGCGACTGCGTTTCCCGTTTTCTTCGGGATCGTGATGCCGATACGCGACGGCTGACCGTTTTCCAACGCAGTCGCAAATAGCACCAAGACACCATCGGCGACACAAGTCCCACGACGCAGGATGCTGGTGAACTCACGACTATGCTGAACGCGGCGCGTCTTAGGGAAAGATTTCGTCACGAGCCAATGATATGTGAAAAACAGGCGGTCCGACGAAACTGCACCTCTACTTCGAATATTTCGAAGCACTTTGCACAACACAATCGCGGGACCCGAGAGAAACACCCGAACGCATCATTTCCTGACGCGTCGTTGATCAGAGTCGTTGATTAGAGTCGAGCAGACGGGGTCGGCCAAGCTCTCGTTGCAACGGTAACCAAGCCCACGATTCACGCAGCTCTCGCCGCGTTCTCTCGCTGCCAGTACACCACAGAACCGATTGCGTCCGCGCCGTTTGCGTCAACAATCGGCGAAAATAAAATCGCGTGATCAGCTTGGCAGAGCGACCGGCATTTACGTCGGTCGCGACATTTGCACTGCCGCAACGAGTCATGCGTGTCCCGACAGACTCAATGGCCTCTCGTTCAAGGCACGCGCAGAGAACGCCTAAACGGCGACCGATGGATTAGACGGCTTGTCGCTGACGACGACTACGGCCAGCGATCAATCCGAGAGACACACAAGCGAAAATTGCCAACGACCCGGGCTCTGGAACCACACCAAGCGAATCGTCGACGATGGTTAGTCGCAGGTAATCGATCTGAAAGCTTCCACTTCCACTCCTTTCGACGAGGTTGGTTCCACTGAGGGACACGCTTCCATCGGCAAGCAAGGGGAAGAATGCTGGGGGGAGAGCAATGGTCTGCGTTTCGATTGCATTGTTAGTTCCACCAAATTCGAAACCGTTATTCGCGGTGAACTGAGTGAAAAAAGACGCAGGAACGGTCATTCCGTCGAGGACGATCTGATTTACTCCATCGACCGGTGGAGGATTCGTGTCCCACGCGCCCGCACTCATTGTTAGCGATGCCGAGACAATCGATCCACCAACCACGAACGGATCAAAACTACCAACGGGCTCAAATGCTGGCGCGATAAAAGCGCCACCGATTAAGCGAACGTCAGTCCCAGGTGCGTCGCCAACAGCATTACTAAACGCGGGATCCAGCGTCGCCACGGCACCGATTCCGAATCCGTCCTCGTCTCCATAGTCTGCGACGATGACACCTGCGTGCGCGAATGAACAAAGCACGACTGCGATAACTGGAATGGGAACGAATTTTCGTATCAAGCTGCGCATCATCAATTCTGCTATCTCGGCGATCTGGAAGTTGCGTTTGGCGGGGCGTCGCACCCCGCAATTTGAGACACTCAAGACTTTTCTAACGATGCGCGAGTTGCAACCATCAACTAAAGAATATCGCCTAAATTCGCCAGAATCGCAATTTTCCACTGCGACCAGATCTTGAGCGGGCTCCTCCTCTGCGTGGCTAGAGTGTTCGATGACTGCAACTGCGAGAAAATGGCCAGTTAGGAATATGGTCCAGCGAGTCGCCAACTGATCAAGTAAGAATGTCGTTTGAGACTCAGCTCAGCGTCACGAACACGCACGCGAGGATGGCTTTGTGGCATATAACCGGCGTGCCGAGTCGCGATTGCCAGTGACGCCAATAATGTGTCCGAACGCGCCGCCATGAATGATCCGCACTGCGTGACTCGCAACTTTGCTGCGCGATTCGGATGGTCCGATCAAAACGGGCGTGATCTAAATTGCTCGCCCATCGCACTTACACAAACTGTCACGCCGCAAGATTCTAGCGGGCCAGTTCGGTCTTGATTTTTCGCGATGCAATAAGCAGCTGAACTGCGTCGTAGGCAGCGTGGGCAGCGATCGGGACCAGCAGGTTTCCCGTATAGATCAACAGTGCGCCGAAGTACAAACCCATCAGCGCGGCCAGGAAGATGTACAGCTTGGTAATGGGATGAACCATTCCAAAAGCGATCGACGAGCCGACCAGTGCAATCCCCAATTCCAAATTACTGGGACTGCCGGCCATCCCGCTGGTGCCGCCAGCGAGCCAATACATCAACCATCCACGAAACAACAACTCTTCGCCGACTCCGGCACAGACGCTGATCAAGATCAACTCCACCGGACGCAGTTGCAACAACAACTGGATCATGCCGTCGTCACCCAGGCGGTCCAGTCGGCGAATCGCTTCGAGCGGGATGCGGCGAACGAGTTCGATAAAGATGAGCAGCGGAATGGCGGCCAAGCATCCGTACAGAATCCCCATGCCGATGGGCTTTGCGTTTTCGACCACCAAGTCCGGAACCATCGCGCGGGCATCGGGCCCGATCATCCATCCGACCAACAACGCCAACAATCCGAGACTGGATTCGAACAAGACGGCAGTCAGAAACACGTCGTCAGGCGTTTGCTCGGGCGTTTCGTTAATTTCGTCCGACAATGCAGGGCCTAGTCTGTGGAGTCTGTTCGATGGATTCAGTTCGGGACCGCCTGTTCGGCAGAAATCGCTACCGAGCCGAGCTGGTTTGGTGATTGTGACACTTCGGTCGATGAACTCACAGGTGAGGAAGGCCCGGAAACGGCTGATTTATGATCCGAACCAGGGATAACGCTGACGCGTGTGCAACCGAGAAAAAACACCAACGCGGTCCGCCCCGGCGATCCAAACACGCGGCAATCGATCGTCGACCGTTCTAACTAGCCTGCACCTGAGACCTCAAACCAGCCTGCACCTGACACCCACAGTATCCTCAGCGAGCAAGTACAGCGAACGAAAGCCACGGGAGCGGAACGCCGGATGCCTGATCCCGCGAGAGCAACAGAATCGAACCGCAAAACACTGAACCCGGAGCTACAACGCTGGCTTGAGGCAACATCGAAAACATGAGGTCTGGCTTTCGGATGGCTCGCGATGACCCTAAATTACAGAGATGAGCGAAAGCCCCACTCCAAACGCTGCCAGCGACGAACCGAGCCCGATCCACGAAAGTGACTCGGTGATGCACGGTGACTGTGGCGACTTGACGGATCCAACGAACGAGCTTGCAGGTTCTTTCGCGGGCCGATCGCCGGGAGAACTCGATGACGAACAGATGGCACGGATTGCCAAGGCGATTGCCGACCCACAGCGTTTTGCGATTCTTTGCAGCATCTCAAAGCAAGACGAAATGCCCTGCAAGACGCTCGTTTCTGAGCTGCCGATCACCCAGGCGACCATCTCGCATCACCTCAAAGAACTCGTGGCGGCTGGCCTGATCCGTTCGCGGCGCCAGGGCCAGATGGCGATTTTGTCTTGCCGCCGCGACGTTTGCCGGGCCTACGTCGACATGCTGACTCGGCGATTGACGCCGTGATTGAAAAACCGACCGGCCCAGATTCCAACTCGGTTGTCTCGCAGTGCCTGATCAGCTTTGGCAGCAACCTTGGCGACCGCGGCACATTGATTGCCGACGCGGCCAAGCGGATTGCTGCGACCTCGATTGTTCATCACAACGGACAGACCGCCGCTTCCGATAGGCAGGCCGACTTCCGGACAAGCCGGCTATTTGAAACGCCGCCCATTGGTGGCCCCGGCGGACAAGAACCGTTTTTGAATGCGGTCGCCGCATTCGAAACACGAGCCTCGGCACGAGAAGTCCTTGGCCAATTACAGGCGATCGAGGATGAACTCGGCCGACAGCGGCGACGACGGTGGGATGCGCGGACGATCGACCTGGACGTTGTCCTGCACGGACAGCTTGTCGGCGGCAGCAGCGCTCTGACCGTCCCACACCCGCGGTATACCGCTCGTCAGTTTGTGGTTCAGCCGGCTTGTGACGTTGCGGCGGATTATCGCGATCCGCGATTCGGATGGACGCTGCAGCAATTGGCCGACCACTTGTCGATGGCGGCCCCATCGATGGCACTGGTGGGCGCTGACGAGGCGACGCGCAGAACCATCTGTCGTCGACTTCGATCCAGTCACGGTATCACGGTCTTTGGGCTCGATTCCGACGACGATCCGATCACCGCGGCCGTGGGCCAACCGTGGGTGGCTGCGTATTTACAGGCGCTGCCCAAGCCGGGTGACGTCTGCGACGCCATGGCTTCAGAATCCGCATTCGCCGCATTGTCGGCCGACGTGACGATCCCCAGGTTGATCGTGCGAATGCAGCGTTCGACGAAACCACAAACCGAAGACACACGAAACTGGGCGGACACGACGTGGCCGGCACCGCATCAAATCTGGCCTGCTGGCTGGCGCTGGCCCGAGTACCGACTGGAAATCGACGACCTGGATTGGGCCGTCGGTGAACTTGCCTCGGCCATCGAGTCCATGCGGTGTCCTGTCGCGGCGGTTACGCAAGATGGGCAGTGGTGGTAAGCAAGCACGCATACGTTGCCTGGAATTGCTGCGGCACAATGTCGCTAACGAGTGCCTGCCCTTGCCCTCTCGCTAGCACTGACACGATACTACCGGTCTTCTTGGTGTGCAGGGTTGCCACCGCTCCCGATCGTCCATCCGTGACCACATTTTGGCAAGGCTTCTAAGGCCAAGGCCGACCATCATGCAACGGTTTCTCTTCCCACGTTGGGTTAATCCCTTTCTCATGCTCCTTGGTGCCGCAGCTGCTGGCGGAGGAGTTTACGCGCTCGCGATGGGCGGGCTGATCACGGATCCGAAAACGCTGAATATCGGTTACGAACCGGAACAGCCGGTGCCGTTCAGTCACGCGATCCATGCCGGTCAGCTGAGGATGGATTGTCGTTACTGCCACAACACTGTGTTCGAGGCATCGCACGCGGCGATTCCTCCGACGGCAACTTGCATCAATTGCCACAGTCCGGCGAACGAACAAGGAGTCACCGCGCTGGCTGCGGTTCACCCGACCAGCGAAAAGCTTGCTCCGATCCACGAAAGCTGGAAGACCGGTAAGAGCATGGCGTGGAAACGAGTTCACAACTTACCCGAGTTCGTTTACTTCAATCACGCCGCTCACGTGAATTCGGGCGTCAGCTGTAAGACTTGCCACGGCCGCATCGACCAAATGGAAGTCGTGCATCAGCACGAAGAGCTTTCAATGGCTTGGTGCATCACTTGTCACCGCAACCCGGAACCACATCTGCGCCCGGTCGATGAAGTGACCAATCTTGCTTGGGAGGCACCCGAAGACTGGGATCCGGCCAAGCACAAAGCAGAAAAGAATATCAATCCACAAGTTCACTGTGCGGTTTGTCACCGATAGTTGTCGTTGGCACGTTCCCGCTTAGTACTTTCCCGTTACACATCATCTCGCAGCTCTCTTCGTTATGACCTCGCACGATCCGGCCCTTTCGAATGGAAACTCGACGACCGAAAACATTCGGCCTCGTGAGAGATATTGGCGCAGCGTCGCGGAACTAGAACGTAGCGATGATTTCAACCAGTACTTAGATCGCGAGTTTCCGGTCGCCGCGTCGGAGTTTCCCGAGGGAGTCTCGCGTCGTCGCTGGTTGCAATTGATGGGTGCGTCGTTGGCAGTGGCCGGCGCAACGGGTTGCCGATATCCCGAAGAAGTGATTGCACCGTTCGTCCTGCGTCCGGAAGGTCGCGTGCCAGGTGAAACGTACAGTCGCGCGACCAATATTGAATGGGCCGACCGCGTTTACAACCTGCTGATCACTTGTGTCGACGGTCGCCCGATCAAGGTCGAACCGAATATCGATCATCCAGCCGGTGGTGGCACCGATGTCTATGCACAGGCGTCAATTTTGCAGCTTTATGACCCGGATCGCTCACGCGGCGACGACGGTTTCTTACTGCAGCGAAGCGACGAGGGTCGCCGTTTACAAGTCGGCTGGGAAGACTTCGATGCTTACGGCGCCGCCCGCGTCAAGGAAGCCGAAAGTAACAACCAAGGCGGCAAGTTCGCGGTCATCGTCCCGCCAACTTCGTCGCCATCGGTCGTCCGGTTGCTTGGCAAACTGAAAAAACGCTTGCCCAACGCCACACTCGTACGCTTTGACCCGGCATTTGGCGATGCAATGCGAGATGCCACTCGCAAGGTCTTCGGCAAACCCGCCAAGGAAGTGCTGCAGCTTGATGATGCGGAAGTGATCGTTTCGCTGCAGGCAGATTTCCTCGGAAACTCACCTGGCATGATTCAGTCGGCTCGTGGATTCGCCAAGCGTCGTGACCCGCTGTCGGATAAAAAAATGAACCGCTTGTACGCGGTCGAAGGCGGTTACACGTCGACCGGCGTTTCGGCTGATTCGCGATTGGCGCTGCGTCCAAGTGAAATGCCGGCGTTCCTGGCCGAATTGGCTCGACGGGTTGAAAAAATCAGCGGCGGTCAATCGCACGACCACGACGATGACACGCGTCCGTTCGATGAATTGACGCACACCGACCGGCTCGAGCGATTCTTGGATGTGATGGCTCACGATGTTGCCCAGGCGGGCGACAAGGCTGTCGTTGTGGTGGGCGAACATCTTGGTCCCGACGCGATCGCGGCCGGAATCCAGCTGAACAAAACACTGGGCTCGCTTGGTAAGTTGCAAACATTCATGCCCGCGGTTGACGGCGAGATTGATGCGACGGCGACCATGGGCGAACTTGCCGACAAGATCAACAGCGGCGATGTCGAAACTCTGCTTGTCCTGGGCGGCAATCCGGTTTATTCCGCACCCGGTGAGGTCGACATGGCATCACTGTTGGGCAAAGTCGAACACACCATTTACTTGGGCCAATACGACGACGAAACCGGTGCCCTGTGCGACTGGTCTCTGCCTCAGTCGCATCCGTTCGAATCGTGGGGCGACTGTGTCAGCGACGCCGGTGATTACGGTGTATGCCAGCCACAAATCCTGCCACTGCTTGGCGGGCGCAGCATCGTGGAACTGCTGGCGGTCATGTTGGACGATTCGGAAACCGAAGGTGACGCGATCGTACGCCGTACGGCCGACGAATTCGCAGGTTCTTCGTTAAGTGATCGGCAATGGCGTTCACTGCTGCACGACGGATTTGCAGAAGACTTGATCGTCAAAGCCGACAGCATGTCACCCAAGGGTGACGCCGAGATGCCCAGCGGCGCACCGAAAGCGATCGAGCCGAATGAGATCGACCACGACGACATCGAAGTTATCTTTGTCCCCGCCGACGGTATCTACGACGGTCGGTTTGCGAACAACGGATGGTTGCAAGAACTTCCGCAATCGCTGACCAAGTTGACTTGGGACAACGCAGCGGTCATGAGCCCGAGCACGGCCGAGACGTTGCAGGTCAAGCACGGCCTGATGATCGCGCTGCGGCAAGGCGACGTGACCGTCGAAGTTCCTGTCTATGAAATGCCCGGCTGTGCCCCCGGCGTGGTCACAGTGCCAATCGGATACGGTCGCCAGCGAGTCGGCATGGTCGGCGGTTTACCGGAAGAAGATGTTCCCGTCGTTGGGACCGATGTCTCGCCGCTTCGCGTGACAGGTTCGTCCGCGATCGCTTATGGCGTGCAAGCTCGACCTCGCTTTACCGAATACGAACTGGCGACAACCCAAGATCACTGGGCGATCGACGAACGAGGACGCGACGAAGCCGAAACGCGAAGCTTTACGCTTATTCGCGAAGGCACAACCGCGCTGTTGGACAAGGTGCCTGAATTCGCCGACGCCAAAGCACCTCACGTGCCCAAAGTGGGTGACGGTTCGCCTTGGGAAGAACCCATCGACTTCATCGAGAAAGAGTCGCCTGATTTGCCACAGTGGGGCATGTCAATCGATTTGTCCAAGTGCATCGGTTGCAACGCCTGCGTCGTCGCTTGCCAGAGCGAAAACAACGTGCCAATCGTTGGTAAGGAACAAGTCGGTAACAGCCGCGAAATGCACTGGTTGCGTCTGGATCGCTATTTCCAAGGCGACAAAGAGAATGCCAACGTGGTGCAAGAACCGGTCGCCTGCATGCATTGCGAAACGGCCCCTTGCGAACAAGTTTGCCCGGTCGCGGCGACGGTTCACACCAACGAAGGCCTCAACGCGATGGCTTACAACCGATGCATCGGGACTCGTTACTGTGCGAACAACTGTCCATTCAAAGTGCGGCGGTTCAATTACTTCAACTACAACTCTGATGTCGGCGTCGGTTACGGCATCGATGCTTATCCAGGAACCATCGAAACAGCGAATCGCAAACTGCAAGCGATGGTGCTTAATCCAGACGTGACGGTCCGTGGCCGTGGCGTGATGGAAAAGTGCACGTACTGTGTCCAGCGGATCGAAAAAGCGAAAATCACCGCTCGCAAGGATGGCAGTAACGGTGTCGTTGCGGACGGAAATATTGTCACCGCGTGTCAGTCGGCTTGTCCGACGCGGGCGATCGAATTTGGCAATATCGCCGACGCTGATTCGGCCGTTTCGAAAAAGCGTGCCGACGTTCGCAGCTATGGCATGCTGGAGCAGTTGAACGTCAAGCCCCGCACCGAGTACTTGGCCCGAGTCACCAATCCGCATCGACGGCTGATGACCAGTTTCCAACTGGACGACTTGGCCAACCTGCACGCACCACATCACGGGCATGATGAGCACGGGCATGACGAGCACGGGCATGAAGATGATCATGGCCATGGTGAATCAGCACACGGTCAAGGGCACGGCGCCAGCGATCATCACGACGACGATCACTCGGCCGACGCCGCCCACGAAGACAAGAAACACGAATAGCCGCATCACTTTTCCCGTTTTTTGGGGAAAACGATTCGGCGTGGCGGAGGCTGAAGAGGATTTGCGATCTCGAATCTTCGATCCTCTTTTCAACTAATTACAACAACTTGCACTAAACGATTCCCACATGTCCCTCGCAACTGTCAACGGACTGGACAATTCCTACGATCGTGCCGACGAGCGTGCTCCGCTTGTCCTGGGCGATACGACGTACCACGACATTACCGAGACGGTATGCAAGGTGGCCGAGCGTAAGCCCAGCAAGGGCTGGATTATCGGCTTTTTGATCTCGTTCGCGTTGCTGCAGTGGTTGGGAATTTGCATCGCCTATCTGTTCTATGAAGGCGTCGGCGTCTGGGGAAACCGCTCGCCCGTATTCTGGGGCTGGCCGATCGTTAACTTTGTGTTCTGGGTCGGTATCGGCCACGCCGGAACGCTGATCAGTGCCATTCTGTTTTTGTTCCGCCAAGAGTGGCGAACCAGTATCAACCGTGCTGCCGAGGCGATGACGATTTTCGCCGTTGTCTGTGCCGGAACGTTCCCTGGAATTCACGTCGGCCGCGCCTGGCTGGCATTCTGGCTGGCACCCTATCCGAGTTTGAACCTTTGGATGTGGCCGCAATTCCGCAGCCCGCTGTTGTGGGACGTTTTCGCGGTCAGCACTTACGGAACGGTTTCGCTGTTGTTCTGGTACATGGGCATGGTGCCCGACCTGGCAACGTTCCGCGATCGTTCAAAAAACAAATGGCGACGGATGGCCTACGGGATCCTGTCGCTGGGATGGTGCGGTTCGTCGCGCCACTGGATGCGTTACGAAAAGGCCTATGCACTTCTGGCTGCGTTTGCCGCGCCGCTGGTCCTTTCGGTGCACACGATCGTCTCGTTTGACTTTGCCGTCTCGCAGGTGCCTGGCTGGCACACCACCATTTTCCCACCGTACTTCGTCGCCGGTGCGATCTTCAGTGGGTTTGCGATGGTGCTGACCCTGATGGTGCCTGCACGCAGCATGCTGAGTCTGGAAAAGCTGATCACGATTCGCCACTTGGACAACATGTGCAAGATCATTTTGGCGACCGGATCGATTGTCGGACTGGCATACGCAACGGAATTCTTCATCGCTTGGTACGGGCAGGTTCAAGAAGAGAAATTTGCCTTTATCAACCGCGCGTTCGGTCCCTACTGGTGGGCTTACTGGACGATGGTCACTTGTAACGTGATTAGTCCCCAGCTGTTTTGGATCAAGAAATTCCGAACGACGCCTTGGATCATCGTGCTGATCACGATCTTTGTGAACATCGGGATGTGGTTCGAGCGATTCGTGATTGTCGTCACCAGTTTGTCTCGCGATTACCTGCCGAGTGCTTGGGCTTACTTTGAACCGACCTGGGTCGACTGGTCGATGTTGATCGGATCGTTTGGATTGTTCTTCACACTGTTCTTGTTGTTCTGTCGGTTGATGCCGGTGATCAACATGTCCGAAACCAAGTCGACTCTGGCCAAACAAATTCACTTCGCACACCTGCATGGGTCCGCTGGCCACGACGCCAACGACCAACACTGAACTTAACCCTTCATACCCGTCTGCCGATATTTTTTGATGTCTGACGCCGAAAACGAAAAGAAAGTCCATGGAATGGTCGCCGAGTTCACCTCGGTCGACTCGTTGCTAGCGGCTTGTCGACGGATCCGTGATGCGGGCTATACCAAGACGGATGCGTTCACTCCGTTTGCCGTCCACGGAATTGACAAAGCGCTCGGAATCAAGCCGACCGCGTTGCCTTGGATCGCGCTTGCCGGCGGTTTGACCGGAACGACAATCGCTCTGTGCATGCAGATCTGGATGAACGGGATCAATTACCCGTACATCATCTCGGGCAAGCCGTTCATTTCGCTGCCAGCATTCATGCCGGTCGCGTTTGAGCTGACAATTCTGTTGGCATCCTTTGGTGCGTTCTTCGGAATGTGGGCACTGAACGGATTACCGAAGTTCAGTAACCCGATGTTTACCAATCCACGGTTTGATCGCGCTACCGACGATACATTCTTTCTTTACATCGACGCCAAGGATGAACGGTACGATGAAGAAGGCGTCCGAAATCTGTTGGCCGATACCGGTGGCGAACATATCAGCACGGTCGTCGACGACGACACGCCGACTCAGATTCCAAAGTTCCTGATCACGACGCTGGCGACGGTCATTGCACTGTCAATCATTCCGGCCTTGATCGTGGCCAAGATGCGGGTGACCACTAGCGGCTCGCCGCGATTCCATATCTTTCCCGACATGGATTTCTCGCCAGCCAAAGGCCCTCAAACGACGTCGACCCTGTTTGGCGACCTTCGTGTGATGCGAGCCGATGTGCCGGGAACGGTTGCCCGCGGCCAAAGTGGTCCAGACATGGATTTCATGACCGGCATCGATATGGACGCGCTCAGCCTGATGGATTCCCCGCGCGCCGAACGTTTGGTGCGCGCATATCTGAATCCTCAGGATGAAGACGCGTCGGAGGACGTCGACGAGGAAGCAGGCGACGACGAGGCCGAACCGAAAAAAGAGACGGCTGAAAAGAAAGAGCCCCGCAAAAAGGCGAACGAGAAAAAGGCGAAAGCTGTTAAGGACGAGGACGAATCAAAGCCCGCTGACGAATCCAAGCCTGCTGACGATAAGCCTGCAACCGCCGAACCGGCTGCTGATGAGTCCGTCGAAGACACCACACCATGGTTGACCAGCAACCCGCTGCCCATCACGGAAGATTTGCTGCGGCAGGGTCAGCTTCAATTCAAGATCTATTGCTCGGTTTGTCACGGTCTCAACGGCGCCGGCAACGGTTTGGTGAATCGTCGGGCCCGCAAGATCCTGGCGAGCTCATGGATCCCGCCTTCCTCGCTGCATCAAGATACGCTGACGCAGGACAAGTATCCCGACGGAAAACTGTTCAGCACGATCACCAACGGCATTCGCAAAATGCCGGGCTATGGCAGCCAAATCAAAGTCGCGGATCGTTGGGCTCTCGTCGCCTATGTCCGAGCGTTGCAGAAAAGTCAAAACGCATCAATCGACTTGGTTCCAAATTCCCTGCGTGAATCGATCGAAAGCAAGAAGAAAGAAATTGACGAGCAGCTTCGTCTGCAAGCCGAAGCGGAGCGTCAACAAGAAGAACAACGGGCTGCCGAAGCAGCCGCCGAAAAGGCAGGTGCCTAACGGCAAACGCCAAGCTGTGCCTTGGCAGACAACCGGCTCGCGCGATTTTCAGCTGATTTGCTGAATGATCAACCCAGTCGGACGGAATACGAACATCACTTACACCCATTCATCTCTCATAGCTTTACGACGATGTCAGAGCACGCCGCACCCGCAATGAAACCGGCTGACGACCCGGCCTTCACACTGCCCGCCTCACTGGCCGGGCTCAGTGTCCCGCTCTGCGCCGGCGGACTGGTTGCTTTGCTTGCCGGCTTTGCGATCGGAATCTTTTCGGTCGACAGCCGTTTCGGGCTCTCCGCGTACCTGACCGCATTCATGTATTGCCTGTCGATCGCCCTCGGAACGCTGTTCTTTGTCTTGATCCAGCATCTGGTGCGGGCAGGATGGAGCGTCGTGGTTCGCCGTGTCGCCGAACTGATCATGGTGATGGTAGTTCCGCTAGCGATTCTGTTCCTGCCCATCCTGTTCTCGCTGTGGGGCGAGGGCACGCTGTATTCATGGGACAATTCAAACTACGCCGAAGAGCATCATATTCCGGCGGCGATTTGGGATGCCAAATCCAGCTACCTGTCCCCGGGCTTCTTTACCATTCGCTCGCTGATCTATTTGACGATCTGGGCCGGACTGGCGATCTATTACTACCGAAAAAGCAATCTGCAGGACGAAACAGGCGAAAAAACGTTAACCGAAACGATGCAAGCTCGCAGCGGTCCCGCCGTCATTCTGTTTTGCTTGGCAACATCCTTTGCGACGTTTGATTGGATGATGAGCTTGGCTCCGATGTGGTTCTCGACAATGTTCGGGGTCTACTTCTTTGCCGGATGCGTCCTTTCGGCTCACTGTGCGATCGCGGCGGGCACTTATTTGCTGCAAAAAAATGGCGCCATTCGCGATGAAGTCACCGTCGAGCATTATCACGATCTAGGCAAATACATTTTTGGGTTTGTGTTTTTCTGGACCTACATCACATTCAGTCAGTTTTTGTTGATCTGGTACGCCAATATTCCAGAAGAGCAGACTTGGTTTTTTGACCGTCAGAGCGGAACATTTGGGATGCTGGCATTGGTCCTGATTTTCTTTCACTGGCTGATTCCCATGGCGGGAACGATGAGCATTCACGTGCGTCGCCGTCCCACGCTGGTGTTCTTCTGGGCCGTTTATGTGCTGATCGTTCACTACATCGATTTGTATTTCATCATCATGCCCGAAGCCGGACGCGGAGCCGGTGGCGTGATGGGCGTGCTGGCGAGCCTGCTGTGTGTGTTAGGAATGACCGGAATGTTGGCCGGGCTCGTCCTTATGGTCGCCGGGAAAACGAAGGTATTGGCCGTTCGCGACCCAAGACTTCCGCAGTCGCTTGCTTTCGAAAACATTTGATCCATCAACGAAATTCCTGTTTAACAGAATCATGGCAGCATACGACGACCTAAACGTCTCTCGAATTTTCACCGTCGGAATTATATCCGTCGTTGTTACAGCGGTGACCGCCTTGGCGGTTCAAGTGTTGTATTACGCGTTGGTTCAGTGGCAATCGGAGGCCAAAATCGCTCAAAGCGACTACCGCCGCCAACAAGCCGTCTTCGCGGAACAAATCGAGCAAATTTCCAGCTATGGCGTCGACCCGACGACCGGCAACGTGACCATCCCGATTGATGACGCGATCGAATTGATGGCCAGCGAAAACAAAAAAGCGAATGACCAAAAAAACAAATCCGACGAAACCTAAGCGATCGCCACGGGCAGGGTCCCGCCGGTCGGCTGAGGTGCTTTGCATTGCGATCGTCTTGATGACGGTTGCGGTGTCGCGCAGGGTTGCGCTGGCTCAGGAATTTCGTCAGGACGCGGCGGTCGAATTGAATGACCGCGTGCCGCGTGAAGTGCGTGAAGTGACCGTCGTCCAAAATTTGGGAGACTCCATACCAAAGGATTTGCCACTGACCGACTCGCTCGGACGTGCGACGAAATCGGGTCACTACTTCGATGGCGAAAAGCCAACGATCGTGACGCTGAACTACAGCAATTGTCCCGTACTTTGCAGCGTGCAACTCAATCAACTGAGTCAATCGTTGGATCAACTGGAACTAAAGATTGGCGAAGACTTTCAGTTGCTGACGGTCAGTATCGACCCGAAAGAAACGACGCAACGAATTCGCGAAACGAAAGCAAAATACATCGAGCAGCTGCCTCAACATCCAAACGCCGATGAAGGCTGGACGTTTTGCACCGCTCGACAAGATGCGATCACACGGTTGGCCGATACGCTGGGGTTTCAGTACACCTACGACGAGAAATCTGGCGAATACTATCACCCGGCAATGATCGCGTTTGTCTCACCCGACGGAGTGATCACCAGATATTCGCTGGAAGTCGCATTTCCGCCTGAACAATTAAAACTTGCGTTGGTCGAAGCGGGAAACGGAACCGTTGGAACTCCCGTCGATCAATTTATCCTGTGGTGCTTTAGCTACGACCCCAACCGTAACAGCTACGTTCCGCAGGCATGGAAGATCATGCGATTGGGTGGCGCCGCAACGATCGGGTTGATGCTGGTAGCGTTGACACCGTATTGGATCGGACGCAAGAAATCGCCGACCGGTCGTGATGACGCGGTCGCGGAACCAACCGACACAGAATCGACGACTTAGTCCGTCAACCAGATACACCTTTTTCAATTCACTGACACAACCTGTACCAAGATGTTTCTCATGTCCGCCGTGTTTTCGCTCCTAGGTGACTACACCGATACGTTCTGGTTTCCCGAACCGGCATCCAGTTTTGCTGATGACAACGACTGGATGTACATGGGCATCATGTGGGTCTGCGTGTTGTTTTTCGTGCCGATCGTGTGGTGCCTATTTCACTTCGCCATCAAGTACAAGAAACCGAAAGGGGCGAAGGCGGAAAGCCAGGTTGCTCACAACACGGTGGTCGAACTGGCATGGTCCATCCTGCCTTCGTTCTTCTTGGTTTGGATGTTTATCCAGGGCGCGTGGGTGTATTTGGATTACCGGACTCCGCCCGAGGGTGCCAACGAATTAGGCGTGCAAGCGTTCAAATGGGGATGGACCATCGATTACGGCAATGGCGTCTTTCACCCCGAATTGCACCTGTTGAAAGACGAACCGGTCAAGCTGACCATGCGCAGCAGCGATGTCATCCACAGCCTGTTTGTGCCTGCTTTTCGAGCCAAGAAAGATGTGGTCCCCGGTCGTTATAATTACATCTGGTTTAAACCCACCGTGGCCAGTGAAAAAGTCAGCGACGAAGAGCTAGCCGAAAAGACGAAATTGTTCGAGGACGGCAAAAAGAGCGGGACGATGGAGTCCTGGGACTTTGACGAGTGGCAAATCACGCCAGACGGTTACAAGTTTTATGACTTGTACTGCACCGAGTACTGCGGAAAAGATCACTCTGAAATGCAAACCGTTGTCGTCGTTCACGAGACGCGAGAAGAATTGGACGCGTGGATCAAAAAGTACAGCGCACGCCCGTCGGGTGAATCTCCGGCCAGCTATGGTGAAAAGCTTTACAGCCGCCGCGGTTGCAAGGGATGTCACAGTGTCGACGGCAGCAAACGCGTCGGACCGTCGTTCAAAGACACTCTCAAGTCGCACCCGATGACCAGTGGTGACGCAGTGAGCGGTGATCCAAATTACATCCGAGAATCAATTCTCAACCCCAAAGCGAAGGTTGTCGCCGGATACGCTCCAGTGATGCCGAGCTACAAGGGACAACTCAGCGATGACGACATCCAGTCCATCATTGCTTACATCGAATCCATTGCGGACCAACCCGCAAGCAAATAGGCCACGTCGGCCAAACGAAAATTAGCGTGTCAGGATTTATTCTGACAATGAAGAACAAACTTTAACGCTTCCGCGTTCACAAGAGATAAGCGAAATGTCAGCCGGATCAGTACCAGCCGGATCGAGGGTGCGAGACCCTGGGTATCCTACCGCCAGTGAAAACTACCTCACGAACTCGAAAGGGTTTTTGACGTGGATCTTTACGCTCGATCACAAGCGGATCGGGATGATGTACCTGTTCGGTGTCACGTTCGCGTTTTGCGTCGCGGGCTTGCTGGCGTTGGCGATTCGTTTGCACCTGTTTCAGCCCGACGGAATGCTGTTCAAAGGTGCCGACGCGAATAATTATTACAACCAGGTGTTCACGCTTCACGGCGCGATCATGGTTTTCTTGTTCATCATTCCCAGCGTGCCAGCCGCACTGGGCAACTTTCTGGTTCCGGTCATGCTGGGCGCTAAAGATGTGGCGTTCCCACGACTGAACCTGTGCAGTTTCTACTTGTGGGTTGGCGGTGCGATCTTTTTCGTGATGGCACTTTGCGCCAGCGGATTGGATACCGGCTGGACTTTTTACACGCCCTACAGCACGACCACGGATACGTCCGTGATCGCGGCAACGATGGGGGCGTTCATCTTGGGATTCAGCTCGATTTTCACGGGTTTGAATTTCATCGTGACCATCAACACGATGCGACCGCCGGGAATGACCTGGTTCCGCATGCCGTTGTTCTTGTGGGCGACGTACGCGACCAGCGTGATTCAGGTCTTGGCAACGCCCGTCTTGGGCATCACGTTGCTGTTGTTGATCGCCGAACGCACCATGCACATCGGAATCTTTGACCCTGAATTCAATGGTGACCCGGTCACCTACCAACACTTCTTTTGGTTCTATAGCCATCCAGCGGTTTACATCATGATTTTGCCGGCATTCGGCATCATCAGCGAACTGATCAGTGTTCACAGCCACAAACGAATTTTCGGATACCGATTTATCGCGTATTCGTCGATCGCGATTGCGTTGCTGGGCTTCCTTGTTTGGGGCCACCACATGTTCACGGCAGGGATGAGCTCGTTGACGACGATCATCTTCAGTGCCTTGACCTTTACCGTTTCGGTGCCGTCCGCGATCAAGGTGTTCAACTGGTTGGCGACGATGTACAAGGGGTCAATCAGCTTGACCACACCAATGTGCTATGCGATCTCGTTTATCTTCTTGTTCACGATCGGCGGTTTGACCGGTTTGTTCCTGGGAACGCTGGCGACGGACTTGCACCTGCACGACACGTATTTTGTGGTCGCACACTTTCACTACGTGATGGTTGGTGGAACATTGGTTGCCTTCTTAGGCGGGCTGTTCCATTGGTGGCCAAAATTTGTCGGCAAGATGTACAACGAATTCGGCGGCCGCGTATCCGCGTTGCTGGTCTTCCTCGGTTTTAACTTGACGTTCTTGCCACAGTTCGTGATGGGCAGTCGCGGGATGCCACGACGTTATGCAACGTACGATCCCGAATTCGCTTTCTTGCATCAGATGAGCACCTATGGCGCCTTGCTGCTGGGCATCGGGATTCTGATCGGATTCGTCACGCTATTGGTTTCGCTCAAGAGCGGCAAGCGTGCTCCGGCCAACCCTTGGGGCGGTAAAACGCTCGAGTGGCAGTGCACCAGCCCACCGCCGTTTTACAATTTCGAGCGTGCCCCGGCCGTGGGCGATCCTTACGAATTCCGCGATTTGGAATGGGACGACGAAAACGAACGTTACGTGATCGTCGAACCTGACCGCGAAATGGTCCCGGGCGAAAGCCCAGCCGAATCGCCGGCGCATGCGGGCGAGTGATTCATCACTCGCAGCGGCCCCTTACACATGACTACTTTTTCTTTCACATCCTTTTAGCCTAACACCCATGACCACCGAATCCGACGGTCACGACCACCACGCCGACGGTGACCACGATCACGACCATCCGTCGTTTCTGGCCCACCACTTTGATACGCCCGAACAACAGTTCGACAGCGGCAAGCTTGGGATGTGGTTGTTTCTGGTTACCGAAGTGCTGTTTTTTAGCGGCATGTTTTGCGCCTATGCAATCTTCCGGATGATGCGTCCAGAGGTGTTCGAGGGCTGCAGTGAGTTCTTGAACACAAAGCTGGGAGCAATCAACACCGGCGTCCTGCTATTCAGTTCACTGACGATGGCCTGGGCCGTTCGCTGTGCACAAACCGAAAACAACAAAGGATTGACGGCGCTGCTGGCATCGACCCTTTCGTGTGCCATGGTTTTCTTGGGCGTGAAAGCGATCGAGTATTCTCATAAATGGCACATGGGATTGTTGCCCGCGGGCCTATTCACCTACGACCCGGCGCATCCACATCACGAAGGCGGGCCGAATTACTTGGCTTGGATTAGCGCACCGTTTGCGATTGCCTTGGTCGGTGTTTTGGTGTGGCTCGTTGTCTCTTATATACGTGACAACAAATTCCACATCGCGGTGGCGAAACCGCTATCGGTGGTCTGCTTCAGCTTCTTCCTCGGCGTCGGGCTTGGCACGATTTTGGAAAGTGGTGGCACGGATGAACACTCCCAGGCATCGGCCGGTGAAGTGCACGATTCGGGCGATGACCACGACGAACATTCGTCGGATCACCATGATGACCACGGCGATGCGGACGAAGAACATCATGATGCCGATGACGCAGATCACAAATCGGCCGCAGCCGGTACAGAAGAATCGCGTTCGAGTACGGCCACCAAACTAGTTGCCCTCAGCGGCGACATGTCCGTTCGCGAGCGTCTTGCCAAAGACGCAACGAACACGGGCCTGATGGACGAATTGCGTGCCCGGCAAATGCAGGCAGAAATGCAGTCCGGGTCGGTCATCACCGACGAAGACGACATCAACGATTCGGCGACCGTGTCATCGGTATCGGGCAATGTCCTGACGCCGTCAAAGGCAGGTGTCTTTTTCAGCATCTATTACTGCATGACGGGTATCCACGCGATTCACATTTTGGCGGGCATCGGTGTCCTCGTTTGGCTTTTGGTCCGCTCGGTTCGGGCAGATTTCAATCGGCAATATTTCGGACCTGTCGACTACGTCGGGTTGTACTGGCACATTGTCGACTTGATCTGGATCTATTTGTTCCCGCTGCTTTACTTGATTCGATAAACTTAGAAAAACAACTCACCAGGACGATTGGTATCACGATGTCTTCCCACGGACACAGCGACGATGGTCACGATTTTGCGCACCCCATCGGGTTGCCTTTGTTGTTCGGCACGTTCTTCGCGCTAACCTTTTTGACGGTCATCACGGTTGCCCAAGCCAGTTTCGACTTTGGCAGCTATGACGTTGCGATCGTCATGTTTATCGCAACGCTTAAGGCATCGCTGGTGGCTTTGTTCTTTATGCACCTCGCGTTCGACAAACCGTTTAACAATGTTCTGTTCTTCGGTTCTTTTGTGTTCGTCGGACTGTTCGTGATCTTTACGCTCAGCGACAGTCAGATGACGGCGAAAGATATGATTCCGGTTGTCGACGATGTCGTGACGACCTCAACCGATTCTTAAGACACGACCGGCCACCAATGAAATACGCCATCTGTAATGAGACGTTTGGCGATTGGCCGTTAAGAAAAGCGCTCGACCTGGCGGTCCAATCCGGCTACACCGGTTGGGAAATCGCGCCGTTCATGCTCTGCGGCAGTCTTTCCGCCTACACATCATCACAGCGTGATGCGTATCGAAAAGAGGTCGAAGCGGCGGGTCTTTCCGTTGTCGGCTTGCATTGGCTACTGGCCAAAACGCAAGGGTTGCATCTGACCAGCCCCGATTCGCAAACACGCGAACGCACAACGGCCTACCTCATTGAACTGGCACGTTTGTGTCATGATTTGGGCGGTAATGTGATGGTGCTCGGGTCACCACAACAACGAAATTATGGTGACGACCAAACCGGGGCCGAGGCGATGGCCATGGCCGCCGACGTTTTGTCGGGTGTGGTCGAGACGTTGGTGCAGTGCGACGTTCGGATCGCCCTTGAGCCACTTGGTCCGCAGGAGGGCAACTTTCTAAATACGGCGGCCGAGGCTCGCGAACTGGCGGGCATGATTGGAAGCGACGCGATCCAGTTGCACCTGGATGTCAAAGCGATGAGCAGCGAAGCGGAGCCCATCGATGCTGTGATTCGTGACAATGGCGATGCGATGATTCACTTTCACGCCAATGACCCGAACCGTCAGGGGCCAGGCATGGGCGACGTCGACTTTGTCCCGATTTTTCAGGCACTGAAAGATGTCGGCTACGACGGTTGGGTCAGTGTCGAGGTGTTTGACTATTCCCCCGGCGTTGAAACGCTGGTTGGTCAGAGCATGTCGAACATGCGGAAAGCAGAGCAAAGCGTCCATTAGCGGGCCACTAGCGCAATTCATCGGCCCGTCGACGGTTGCCTCAGGCGAGATAACCCGCACAACCGCGCTCGCCCGTCCGTCGCGATCTAAATTTTGAGCCGAGATAAGCGACGAAATTCTAATAGGTGACGCAGCGGCACTGCGATGGACCTATTTTCACCTGTTGAAGTTGTGATGCCGCGTTAGATTAACGCAAACCAGAATGACGAGGACATTGTGCCGGCCTGACTGGCCCTCGATGCTTGACACGACATCACGTTGCACGCCAGGGAGTCGAATCGTCGATGAGTCAATCCGTACCAAAAAAGATTCGCGTCTTAATGATCGAAGACGACGATGTCGATGCGGCTTTTATCAACCGCCTGCTGACTTCCTGTCCCGACCAAACGTTCTCCGTCGATCATGTAAAAAGTTTATCCGCCGCAATCGAGACACTCAGCAAGAACGACTACGAAGCAGCCCTGCTGGATTTGTCGCTTCCTGACGCCGTCGGGCTTGAATCCTTCGAGAAAATTCGTGCCCTGGACGCTCGGCTTCCCGTCGTGATGCTGACGGGAATGAACGACGAGGATGTCGGCTTGCAAGCGATCGAAAGCGGCGCGCAAGATTTTGTCGCGAAAGAACACGTGTCGGGTCAAATGTTGTTTCGTGTTCTACGATTCGCAATTGCGCGACAACTAAAAGTGATGGGCTTTCAAGCAGCCGCGGATACGGATCCGCTAACGAGTTTGCCGAACCGTCGCTATCTGCAATCGCATTTTGATGAGTTCATCAAATCGGCTGAAATCAAGAACACACCGGCTTCGTTGGCGATCCTCGATGTTGATCACTTCAAGAGTATCAATGATCAATACGGGCACTTTGTCGGTGACGCGGTTCTGAAAAAAATCGCGGAAATCATGACCCAAACGCTTGGCGAGAACGCATGTGCGATGCGGATTGGCGGCGAAGAGTTTGCCGTGTTGATGCTGGACGACGATATCGATCAGGCGTGTCAGCGCATTGACCAATTGCTGAAGACACTGGCGTCGACCACGATGTCCTTTGACGAACTTTCAATCGTGGTGACCGCGAGCGCGGGAGTCATCGAATTGAAATATTCCGACATCTGGGACAAAGCATTTGTGGCAGCCGATTCGGCACTGTACGAGGCTAAGTCATCAGGTCGCAATTGTTATCAGCGACGCGATCGTATTGAGTCATCCACGGCTGTCTAAGGTGACTCTGGCGTTTGAGAGTCAGTGAACAACAACACTGGTTTCGATTCGCAGCAAAGGCGATCGTTTGCAAATCAAGTTTGCAGACAGTGCCGATTCGCCATACTGATACCGCTGACGATCGCGCCGACGATGCCCACGAAACCTTGATCGGTGCCGCATAAAAACACGTTGGACAGGTGGGTGGTACCGTCTAACTGCTTGTCCGGTGCGCCATAGACGGCGCCGTTATCGTGCCAAGTAAACCGCCGGATTGTCTTGGGCGTGAACACATCGGTGTCGACGACGTAGCGGCGAAAGTCCGGCATAAAACGAACAGCGGATTCGATTGCTTCGTCGTATTGCCGAACCTTTTCTGCGTTGTATTTTTTGTCCGGCAACGCGCACCAGCGGTCATGATTGGCAAGCGTCGTGATCCGAATCACACCGTCGGGCAGTTCGCCCTCTTCCGCATCATAGACGTAGTTATTTGGCGAACAGATCACACCGGTTCTCGCGTCGCAAAGCGAATCATCAGGCCGCTGCCAGTGGAACTGATGGCTGTCGTTGTAAAACACGATGGTGCGATCAAAACCGAAATCGACGGGCTTGCGATCAAGCACCGAAATCGACTCAATGAACGAGAGTTTTCCGGCACGAGCGACATCGACATCGGTGATGTCGTCGCACATCCGCAGCGTCTCGACATTGCCCGCCGACGAGAGAATGCGTTTTCCTTGCAATTCGGTTCCGTCGTCTAGCACGACACCTGTCGCGCGCCCGTCTTCGACATGGATCTTTGCGACACCGCTGCGCAGTTTTAACTCACCGCCAAGACCGCGGAACTTGCGGACCAGGTTTTTCAAGATGACTCGAACGCCTTTGTACGGGCGACCGAAACCTTCCAGATAACAGGCCCGAAACATGATGCAGAACTGGCCAAAGTCCATGTCGTTCTCGCGAGCGTTTCCGTACCACATCAGCGGGCACAAAATCATCTCGATCAACAAAGGATCGGTGATATGAACGGCCATCACTTCGCGGGCCGAACGCATAAAATTCGGGTCGCCCCCATCCATATCGCTGTAATCCAGCAGCGAATCGCACAAGGATCGAAAACCATCGATCTGGTCAGGAAAGCGGTCCGCGATTTCACTTTCCAGCAGCTTGATGTCGTTATCAAAGTCAAGCGAGGCATCGGGAAACCGAATGGACGACCCGACTTGCTCGGCGAGTTTAAAGTCGTCCCACCGAAAACGAAGCTGCCGGATCAACTTGGCCAACGGACCTTTCTTGGTGCCCTTTTTGGCAAAATTGGTCATCGCGTGCAGGCCGACGTCATAATCACGTCCGCCCATGCGATAGAAGGAGTTCAATCCGCCGATCGTGTAATGGCGTTCGAGAATGCAGACACGCTGATCAAAGTGCGCCAAGCGAATGCCGGCCGCCAATCCGCTCATCCCAGCGCCGATGATAATTGTGTCGTACTGGGCGGTCATGGCAAAATCAAGAAAACGGCTGCGATCGGATCACTCAACCAAAGGATATCTCGGTCGGGTCAATCGAGCGAACGATTACTTTTGGATATCTTTCATTTTCGGTTCCAGATAGGAAACCGTTGACGCCATGCTTGCCAGATGACCGTAATCTTCCTCGGGAATTTGCACGCGGTGTCGTTTCCGCAGTTCCATGACGATGTCCAAGAAATCCATGCTGTCGAGTTCCAGCTGTTCGCGGAATGCTTTGTCATCGTCCAGCGAATCGAGATCCTCATCAGGTGAAATGTCGTCAAGGATGTCGAGGATTTCGTCGCGAATTTCGGCAGGGGTCATCGATTTAATAGCTCCGCTTAGTTTGTCGCCAGGCCTTCGGGCAACAGACGTTTATTTAAATAAGTTGTCTAGTGGGTTTGGCATTGGCGTTCGGTTCGCCAAGCAAGGTGTTGGGCACGGCGAATGGTATTAGACACGGCCAATGATGACGACCGAGTTGATGCCAAGCATTCCGAAAGAGTTGTTCAAAACGTAATCAACCTTTGCGACCTCCTGCGGCTCGTTGAGAACCAAGCCGGGTAAATCACAACTGGGGTCCAGTTCATCAACGTTGATTGTCGGATGAACCACACGGTCACGGAATGACGATAGGTTGCCGGCAAGTTCCAGTGCACCCGCGGCGCCCATCGCGTGTCCAATGTAACTCTTGGTATTGTTGACCCGAGTGTTCTGGCACTGGCCGAACACCGACCTTAGCGCCGTGCACTCTTGCGTATCGCCGCTGCTGGTGCCCGTCGCGTGGGTGCTGACGATGTCAATCTGGTCAGCTTGCAGCCCCGCCCGTTTCAGTGCCATGTTGACGCATTCGGCTTGACGTTCGGGATTGGGCAGGACGAAATCGGTTGCATCGGTGTTCATTGCGTAGCCGACCAGTTCGCCGATGATTTCAGCATCGCGGGCCTTGGCGTCGCTAAGCCGTTCCAGCGTGTACAGACAGCCTCCTTCGGCGACGACGATTCCATTGCGGCCGACATCAAACGGACGAGACGCCTTCGTCGGATCGTCATGCATCGCCAACGCGTTCTGACTGTTGAAACTCGCAAAGATGCCAAACGTGTGAATGCTTTCGCTGGTGCCTCCCGCGATGGCCAAGTCACATTCGTGAAGCCGCAACATTTGAGCACCTTGGATGATGCCAGCGTTGCCGGCGGCACAAGCCGCACCGATGGTGTAGTGCGGTCCGGTGATGCCCATATTCAGAGCGATCTCGCCAGCCGGATTATTGGCAACGGTCCGCGGGTTGTGATGATGCGACCAACAACTGGTGTCGTAGTCGAATCCTTTGATCACATAGATTTCGTTTTCGGTTTCAACGTTCCCGTGTTCGGTCACACCGACATAAATCCCGACGCGAGACTTATCGATATTTTCCCAGTCGAGCCCCGCATGCTTGACGGCTTCGTTGGCCGCGTAGACACCGACGCTGCCGGCGCGAGTGCCTCGGCGAATGTCTTTTTTGCTTTGATACCGCTTGGCGTCAAAGTCGCAAACGCCGGCAAGGGTCTCGCCGAAATAGCGGATTTCGTAGGGGCCGACACCGCTTCGTTTTTCAAGCAGCGCCTCGCGATACGATTGCCAATCATTCCCGTTCGGCGCGGTCAACCCGATTCCGGTGATGACAATCCGTTGGTCGTCGGGTAATTCTGAGGCGCGGTTAGGAGCAATCACGAGGGCGCGATCCGGCGGGGCTGTGCACAAAAAAGTTAGCCCAGCAGGCTAACGATTTTGACGCGAATTGACAACGGGCCCCTTTCGATTCGAGCGCGGAATCGAGGCCGATTCACGGGAGAAATCGAAGCCGATTCGGCCGCGATGACGAGATGAATTTTGGTCCCAGACCGGATGCGGCGCCGGCGCCGCTGCCAGGGTCCTTGCCGCCGCCGTCTAAGCGTCCCTAGCGGACCAGCGGCGTGCCAGCGTTTCCAGCCCATCGGCCATGGTGACGCGGACGTGGTACCCAAGCCGCTCACGTGCCGACGAGATGTCGAAGTAGTGGTCATGGGCCATTTGGGCTGCGACAAATCGCGTCATCGGCGGTTCCGATTTCCGCCCCGTCGCACGGTAAACGGCCTCGAGTGCTGCACCGATGGCATAGGCGGCTCGAAAGCTGATCCGCTTTGCCGGCGAGCGCGCACCGCCAAGTTCACAGATCTGACCGATCCAATCCCAACAACGCACCGGTTCGTCCTGAGCGATAAAGTACGCGCGGCCACCCGCTTCGGTCGCTCTTGCGGTATCGGACGCCAACACATCGACGGCGTCCAAATGAGCCGCAGCCGCATTGGTCACGTGAACCGTATCGACCAAGTTGTCACCGCTGCCGACAATCCGCAAACGTCCGCGGCGAGCTCGCTCGATCAGTCGAGGCAAAATATGCGGATCGTCTTCGCCCCAAATCAAATGCGGGCGAAGCGCCACCGTTCGAAGCCCACCGGGCTGGTGTGCGTTAAGTACCGCTTGTTCGGCCAGCGCCTTGGTGTGTGGATAGTGACACAGCCAACGCGTCGCATAGGGAACCGTTTCGTCAACGTGGGATTGGTGTTGCCCGTCGAACGTCACGCTGGGGCTGCTGGTGAAGACGAGCGATCGAATGTTGGCCGACTGGCACGCCCGGATTACGTTTTCAGTCGCCAGTGTGTTGATTCGATAGAAGTGTTCCCAGGAACCCCAGACGCCCGCGACCGCTGCGGTGTGGATAACCGCGTCAACATCATTGATTGCCTGAGCGGTGAAATGGTCATCGGCTAAGTCGCCGCGACGATGCGACATGCCGGCTTGAACCAATTCGGGGTATTCGCGGCGGGACACACCTAGGACCTGATCGCCTCGCTGCAACAGCTGACGCACGATTTCGCTGCCCAGGTAGCCGCCGCAACCGGTTACCAAGATACGCATAAGGTCTCGATACGTTTCGAGGGCATGGAAGGTTTCCTATGGCAGTGGTGTAAGCGAGATAAGTACGTGCAGGAACGATACGTGCAGGAAGAACCGGCGGTCGTCACCAAAACGCCCGCCAAGGACGATCATCAATTCGGTGCGTCCTGCAGCCTGTCTTGCGAGTGACTGGTCGTTCAGCGAATGACCGGCTTGATCCGAAATCACTGGCTTGACCCAAAATATCTGGCTCGATCACAAGTGACGGGTGCGTCGGCCAGGGGGGCGAGTCGGCTAGAGATTGTCCGCTATCGTGGGCAACTGCTCGACGTTGATCAAGACGACCAATTGTTGAGGCTGCTGATTTGCGCTCTGTCCGCTGAACATTTGCTTGCCCAACCCCCGCAGCGGCGTCTCGGCGGCGAGCACCAGGGTCTGGCCTTCGGCGGCGATCACGTTCAAATCCAATTCTTTCAATGACCACGCGTCACGACGCGTATCGATCCTCAGAGCCGTATCGCTGCTGACCCAACGTTGCCGCATCGAACCGTGCTGAATTTCTGGTCGCAGACGCAGTTGGATTTCGTGCGAAGTTCGAGTCGCAGTGGGCGTCACGGCAAACAAGAACTGAGGGTTCTCTAGCGTTCGACCGACCGTCTCGTTTTCGATGCGAACGAGTGTGACGTGCGATCCTTCGGTGGGCTGGCGCAGCGGCAACTCGTGGCGTCGTCCCAATCGCATCGGAATTCGATCGACACCGTGCGACACGTCGCTGCCCACATCGGCTTGTCCCAGGAATTGGTCGACGACGCCTGTCGACTGTTTCAACTTCTCAAGTCGCGCGCGAAATCGTTCTTCGTGAATCAAGCGCCCGCCACGGATGCCATTCTCGGACATCGCGAACCGGCTGGCCGAATCAAAGGTCGCTTCGTCTACCCACTGCCACAGCGAAGCCATATCGTCCGCCGTGACACCGTCAATGGCGATCGGAACAAACTCGACTTCTAAAACGACCGCCTTGCTGCTTTCGCGCACTGGCGTCAGCGCCCGAGCCGGCGAGCCATCGCTGCCAGCGCGTTTCGACCAAGTCGTGCAGCCGGCAGTGATTGCTAGCATGGCGACAAGGATCACGATTATTTTGGTGGGGCGTGCCAAGGTAGCGACTTTTTCCAAGAGCGAGTAACGACTTTGTTACGAACGTCGGCGGTCGGGCGTCAATAGAAAGCCGTGAAATAAAGCAATCGCCATCTCCGCGGTTCCAGCGTCCGTCCGGCGAGCCTGAACATTTCTCTCTTTTCGTGAAACACCCAATTCGATTAAAGTCCGCCGCATACCCGCTAACCGCGGTCGGAGCATCTGTTCGGTACTTGGCAGGATCGCCAAGCAACCGTTCTCTCAAAACAAAAGACGAGAGACCGATCGCAACGAATGATTTTGTGGCCATGGAGGAGCCCGACCATGTTGCTGGATCGCATCGACATCGACGCACACGGACCGCTGAGCCGCGTGGAATTAGGGCCATTGGCCGAACACATGAACGTGATCTGCGGACCCGAGGGAAGCGGAAAAACCGCCATCGCTCGATTCATCCGTGACTCACTGGTAAACCGCCGATATCCGCTCGGCATGATGAATTCTTCGACCGGCCGCGTCGTGTGGGCCGATCGGAATGGAAAAATCCACTGCCGCCGCGAACAAGACGGTACAGCGGAAGGTCGCCGAACGATCGAATTCGAATCCCGAGGCGACTCCGCGTGTGACTACGGATCATTGAAACATTCTTGGCTGGGTGGAATCACCGGCAGCACGGATGCGAGTCGTGCCGCCGTTTCGATCCAGTTGCCCGAATCGATCGTCGATTGTGTGATCACCGACACGGCGGTCACCAATGTTGCCCGAATCGTCTCGGCTTGTGTCCGCAACGGACTTGATTCGCCCGAGACGTATCGATCGCTGCCACTGGCGGAAAATCCCAGCTATCTGGAACACGACCATCTGTCGCGACGTGATTCAGGTGACCATCCTGAGAATCGCAACCGTCAACTGCGTGCTCAGCTGGCCGATGTCGAAGCCGAATTGGCAAGAATCAATTCCCTGGACACCGACTACCGCCGCTTGTCCGAGCGGCGTGACCAATTGACCACTCGACTGGCGAGTCTTCGTGACGCCGCGGCGAACCGATCGGCCGGTGCGAGACCGGGCAATGTGGACCAAGTTCATGTTGACCAGCTTCGTCGTCGACAGAGTGAACTGCGTCGGTGGATCGCCGAACTCGATGCCGAACTTGCGCGATTACAGTCAAGCCACCATTCCCTGAACCAAGGTCGTGACTATTCGTTTGCGGACTACCGCGAAACGCTGTATCGCGAATACGCCAGCTCGGTCGACGATACGCTGCGACGCCGATTGGATGATCTGGATACCCAGATGATTCGGTGGCGGCGCATGCTGATGGAGATCCGTGGCCTGCGGGATTCGATTCTTCATGATGGCGTTCGGCCCACCTATCGTCACGACCCATTCGAATCCGTGACCCGTCGGCGTCAGCGTCTGGACGGTTTCCTGCACGCGATCGATCGCTATGCCGGAGATCGGTATGCACACGATCTGGACTCGGCCTATGACGACCGCCGCGATTTACCAGAACTGCGAAATCGGCACGGGCACGTTCGCGACGCGAATTGGGCTCGCTATGACGCCCATGACTTAACCGCACGTCGCAACGCGGAAGAGATTGATTCGCGGATCGATGCCGCCACGCGACAAATCGATTGGCTACTGGAACGTTATCGTGACGGCGGTCTGCACGATGATTGGTACCAAACCCTATCGCCGTCGACTTATCGATCCACCACCGACTTGGCCGGAACGCTGCAGTCGATTCGCGAAGATCTCAGTCAAGTCGCCAACTCCACTCGCCGCCAATACGATCATCATCGCGAGACGCAGCATCAGCGGGACACCGAGGCCAGACGTGATTTCACGGCGTCGGAACTGGACGAACTGCGCCGCAGCGAACGTTGGCTGGTCGATGCGATTGAACAACTAACCCGACACCGTGAATCGTTGCTTCGCGACTTCACATCGTCGCTCACGATGCCCCCGAGTTCCGCCTCGACCGCGCCAGACAGCTTAAACATTCATCTGTGGGACGCTGCGGGTTACGCACAAGAACGTGCCAAGCGAGTGAGCGAGTTGAGCCACGTCAACGCACAATTGCAAGAGTGCCTCGACCGAATTTCACGCCGTCGTCGAGACCAATACGACGGAACCTTTCGAAAATACTCTGACAAAGCTGCGGGGCTCGGATATGGCGATTCACGCCTAGACGAGAGAACTCGACCGCACACAACGCCGCTTGATTGGGCCAACGCTGAATCCATCCGCAACGAATTGAGGCACGTCGAAGATGCGCTTGCCAGCGCGTCGCGGGCCGAAGCACTGCGGTCACGTCGGGCCGAGCTTTTGGAAAAGCTGCAGGTCGTTCGTCATACACCGCGAACCCAAAGTCCCTTGGCCGATGACGCGAGTCGTTGGTTGGTGCGATTGTCGGCAGGCCGATTGCGACGAATCGAGTGGGATTATGCGACGTTCCATCGCGGCCAAAGCCTCTCGGCTGGTCGCACATCGGGTGTCGTCGACGCCAACGGCGCACGACTCGCTCAGCAAACCGGCGTCCGAATCGATGGCCGCGACGAGATCGACTGTTCGGCGGCCGACCGTGCGGTGGCATCACTTGCGGTGCGTTTAGCCGCCGGTGACCTACTGGCCCGCACCGGCCGAACGGTTCCACTGGTGATCGAAACCTCTCGCGAACTGCTTGTCGAGACGGCTTTGAATCCGCGAGATCTGACGGGCCACTCAAACCCGTATTCGCTGCGCGGCTTTGACCATCACTATCACGGCACACCGCTTGCGTTCTATCGGTACGGTGATGACCGGTACAGCAATCATCCGATCGCCGCGGCGTTGTCGGATTACTCACAGTCCGGTCGCCAAGTCGTCGTGTTAACAAGCGACACCAGCCTGTCCGACCAGATCGATCGAGCCGGCGGTCGACGATTCGATTTACATGGGCAGCACGTTGTGCATCCACATCGTCCGCTTTGGCGTTCGAAACATGAGACGGAAAAGTACACCGGTCCCTATCCGCACTCCCATTCCACCGTCGACCCGTCGACGTATGCTGCGGTCGACTCATCATATGGTGCGGTCGACTCATCGTTCGTCGGTGCACCGACATCGGTCCATCACCCGCAATCGGCCGACGTGAATCGCAACTTCGACCTGGCATGGCGGGAAGCCCACGGCATCTACGATCATGTCGATACGGCAGCGAATCGTTCATTGCCGCCTCGGACCGATCGCGTCCAAACGGACTGGGCGGTCGACGGTGTCGACTATCGTGACGGCTATTACTATGCCGACACCTACACGACCGTGCCGAGCGACCAAACGCGTTCGCATGCTTCACGACGTCCTCAAGTCACAGGTCCGGTTCCGACGGTCAAACCGATCAAGAAACCGGAAAGTCCGTTCTTCCTATCGGTCGACAGTCCGATCGATCAAGCTCCCTCGGTGGACGCGATTGCGGCGGCACGGCTGCGCGGGCTAAACGTCTCGCACATCAATCACCTGATGCAACAAGACGCGAACCGCTTGTCCGACGCATTGGGACTCGCCAGCGTCGACGCTTCGGTGGTTCGTCGCTGGCAAAGCGAGTGCCGACTGGTCTGTCGCGTACCGCAATTGCGAGGTTTTGACGCGCGTATCTTGGTTGGCTGCGGCATCACCGATCCGGCACAATTGGCCGCGATCGCTCCTGCCGATCTGCTGGACCGCGTGAAAACCTTCTTGGCAACCGAACTAGGCCAACGCATCCTGCTGAGTGGAAGCAGCTACGAACTGTCTCGGATCACAAGCTGGATCGCCGCGGCAAACAGTTCGGCCAGCCTGAAGAATAATTTCGCGGACGAACGAGTCGGGTTCCGCAGATATTCGGCAACAAAATCACGATCCCCACAAGACGATTTCGACAGTGCTCGCTACGAGTACCGTGGATCGGGCGAGGGGTCCAATAGCCGACAAAACCGTGTTCGCCGAAATCGCATCCGAACGGTCGGCGAGATCGATCGCGACCGGTACGACATTGACACCGACGCAGACGGCTATTCGACCCGCAATGGGACCAGCCGAACACGCGGAAATTCAGCGTCGGCGCATCAAGGCAGCGGAACCGACCATCAACAAAATCGCGACTTTGTGCGATTGGCCGATGAGCGGCTGGCCGAATCGTACCGCGATGAACGCGACGATGACGGCGAATCAGGCCCCCGCGCAAAACGGAACGGCGAAGGACGCCGAAGCCGTAAGAACCGCAAGGGAACTGGCACATCGCGATCAAGCCGATCCGGAGCGAGCCGATCACGTTCGGCGCGAGACCATTCCTCACGTGCAGCTTCGTCATATTCGCAGACCAGCCGATCACACGCAAATGCAGAACGCCGATCGGAATCCGGATCGGGCGATTCGGAATACCGCTTTTACTTGCAACGCGACAGCGATGTGGTTGATGCACCGTCGATCGGCGGTCGCATGGCGGAACGATTGAACGCGATCGGAATCTATACCGTGAACGATTTGCTGCAAGCCGATCCGGAAGCGACCGCGACCGAGCTTGATTACAAGCGGGTCGACGCCGACACGATCGTCACATGGCAGCAACAAGCCGCTCTGGTATGCCGAATCCCAATGCTTCGCGGTCACGACGCACAACTGCTGGTTGCAGCGGAAGTGACCACACCGGAAGAATTGGTGACCTACACGCCCGATGACTTGTTTGCATTGATCGATCCGATCAGCAATAGCAGCGAGGGGAAACGAATCCTTCGCGGCGGTATCTTGCCCGATCTGAAAGAGATCACCGACTGGATCGACTACGCCGGACATCACCGTGAGTTGATGGCCGCCTAAGAAGCGATCCATGAATCAGCGACTAGTGGACCACTGCGAAAAGGTGACAGATCACGCAAGTGATCTGTCACAAATGGCACGCGCGGAATCACAGGTGCGGCGGCGTTCGCCCAGTGTCGCGTCGGCGTAAGTCTCTTAACCAGCGGATCTGACTGCTTTTTCCGCGTCGTCCAACCGAGTCAATCAGTTTGGCACCGCAACAACATTTGGCGCCGCGAAAACGTTTTGCAGCGCCAAATCTTTCGCTCCTTCGGATCACTCAACTTGCCGCAGCCTGAGAGTGCACTGAACCTCAGCGTGCACTGAACCTGGGAGTGCACTGAACCTCAGCGTGCACCGCGCGCAAAAGAAAAGGCGACAACTGGATCGCTCCACCTGTCGCCTGATTTTTTCTACCCGCGTTGTGCTAACGGTTTGCCGCTCTAACTGCAGCCCATGCTGTTGCCACAGTTGTGACAAAGGTAGCAGTTTCCGTTTCGCACGGTGATCGTGCCGCAGTTATCACACGACGGCGCGTCCATTTGGAATCTGGCGAACTGCTCGCCCTGCCCCTGGATTTTCTCCTCGGCGGAATGGCCGTTGGACGCTGATCCGTTCGACGCGCCGGTCCCGTTGCTTAGGCTGGCCAACAATGTGGCGCGTTCTGCCAATGCGACTGCCGCACCGGCATCCTGTTTCAAGCCATCCATCACTGGGCTGCCAGAGATACTAGTGGCAGTCTCTGGGCCATTGCCACTGTTGGTACGATCACTCGAAACCGGCGGAAGATCGGCGTTTCCGCTCATGAACGTCAGCCCAAGCCAACGTGCGATGTAATCGACAACGCTCTTTGCGATGCGGATGTCTTTGTTGGACGTGTGGCCCATTGGCTCGAAACGCGTGTGACTGAACTTGTTGACTAACACTTCCAGCGGCACCCCGTATTGCAACGCAATCGACAACGCGGTCCCAAAGCTGTCCATGATGCCCCCGATCGTCGATCCTTCTTTGGCCATCGTGATAAAGATTTCACCAGGGCGCCCGTCCGGATACAGTCCGACACACAGATAACCTTCGTGGCCGGCAATCGTGAACTTATGCGTCACGCTTTGGCGCGTATCGGGCAATCGTTCGCGGCGCGGTTTGTAAACAACTTTCTCGATCGTTTCGGTGACCACTTTGGTTTCGCCCGATTCCGCTGCGCCGCCATCGTTGGAAGTGTTCAGCGGTTGTGATTGCTTGGACCCGTCGCGGTAGATCGCGATCGCCTTGAGCCCCAATTCCCAACCCCAGAAGTACGCGTCCGCGATGTCTTCTGGAGTGACGTTGTTGGGCATGTTGACCGTCTTGCTGATCGCACCGGACAAGAACGGTTGTGCGGCAGCCATCATTGTCACGTGCGCCTGCCATGCGATGCTGCGAACGCCGCCGGCGGGCTGGAATGCACAATCAAAGACCGCCAGGTGTTCATCCAGCAAGTCGGGCGCACCTTCGATCGTGTCGTTCTCGTCGATGTACTTCAGGATGCCTTCGATTTGCTGCGCGTTATAGCCCAGCGTTTCCAATCCCAAACGCACCGTTTGATTGACAATCTTTAGCATTCCGCCACCGGCAAGCTGCTTGTACTTGACCAGTGCGATGTCAGGTTCGATGCCGGTTGTATCGCAATCCATCATAAAGCTGATGGTTCCCGTCGGTGCCAGCACGGTTGCCTGTGCGTTGCGGTATCCATAGCGTTCGCCCATTTTGACGACGTCATCCCACAGCGATTTCGCGGCGGCTTTCAGCTCGACCGGGCCATCGTTGTTGATGTTCTCCACGGCATCGCGGTGCATTTGCATGACACCCAGCATTGGTTTTTCGTTTTCGGCATACGCGTCAAACGGTCCGACGACACCGGCGATTTCAGCACTGGTGCGGTTCGCTTCGCCGTGCAACAACGCCGTCAACGATCCACACATGCCGCGGGCGGCGTCGGAGTCATAGGGCAGACCCGCCGTCATGACCACGCTGCCAAGATTCGAATAACCGAGACCCAGCGGGCGATAGCGATGACTATTGCGAGCGATCGGTTCGGTCGGGTAACTGGCGTGATCGACCAAGATTTCTTGCGCGATGAAGAAAATTCGCGATGCGGCACGGAATCGATCGACGTCGAATGACCCGTTCTGGCGAACAAATTTCATCAGGTTGATCGATGCCAGATTGCATGCCGTGTCATCCAGGAACATATATTCGCTGCACGGGTTGCTGGCGTTGATCGCACCGCTGTTGGGACAGGTGTGCCACTTGTTGATCGTCGTATCGTACTGCACACCCGGGTCGCCACAGTGCCATGCACACTCGGCCATCTTGTTGAGCAATTCTTTTGCGTCATACGAGGGCGCGTCGCCGTGAGTCTTGTCCGAGATCCAACGTGTTTGCCAACGACCGCCATCGCGAACCGTTTCCATGTACTCATCGGTCAACCGGACCGACAAGTTGGCGTTCTGAAAACAAACGCTGCTGTAGGCTTCGCCGTTGAAGTTTGATTCGTATCCCTGGCGGATCAAAGCATGAGCTTTCTTTTCTTCGGCCCACTTGGACTCAATGAACTCCATCACATCGGGGTGCCACACCTTCAGCGATTGCATCTTCGCGGCACGTCGAGTTTTTCCGCCGCTCTTCACGACGCCTGCGATCGAGTCGTAGACTCGCATGAACGAAAGCGGACCCGACGGTGTTCCGCCACCAGAGAGGTTTTCACGCTGTGAACGGATCGTCGAAAGGTCCGTTCCGGTACCGCTGCCAAACTTGAACAGCATCGCCTCGCTGCAAGCCAAACGCATGATGTCTTCCATGTTGTCATCAACGCTTTGGATGAAACATGCCGAACCCTGAGGATACTCGTAGGGGTTTTCGGGCTGAGCGGTTGTCTGCGATTGCTCGTCCCAGTGCCAGTTACATTTATCGCCGACGACACCGTACTGGGCATGCAGGCCAACGTTGAACCAAACCGGGCTGTTGAACGCGCCGTGCTGGTGCAAACACAACCAAGTCAGGTCGCGATAAAAGCGGTCGCCGTCTTCAGGCGTGTCAAAGTATCCGTCTTCCAACCCCCAGTCGCTAATGGTGCGGCTGACGCGGTGGATCAGCTGGCGCACGCTGTGTTCTCGTTCGCCTTTGTTGCTCGGGTCGCCATAGAAGTACTTTGAGACAACCACGTTGGTCGCCAGCTGTGACCAAGCGGCGGGGATTTCGCAATCGGTCTGCTCGAACAGAGCGGTGCCGGTCTCGTCTTTGATCGCGGCGCTGCGCAGTTCCCACTGGCTGGTTTCAAACGGAGAGCGACCGTCCTCGGGACAGAAGGTCGATTCGATCTTTAGACCGCGATCGTGACGGCGTTTTTTGGTGCCGAACTTGCCACGAGCGTATTCGACGCCGTGTTGCGAGTTCGCTTTTTCGAATGCCGGATCGCCGGCGGAACCTTCGGTACGTGCAGACAGGACGGTGGCCATCGCTTTGAGACTCCTAAGTGATCATCCTTGGGCTAGAGCGGTACGCCAAGTGTTGATTCGCGATCCTCGCGAAACGTCTCGCTCTAACCATTTTAACATGAGAAAATGAACAGTTGTCGACCACACAAGTCGGTGCTCGTGATGGGCAGATTCTGGGGGCTCAAGTCCTTGGTATCATTCCCTCGACACTCCCCAGAAGGCATCGTTTCTCCAAACGGCATTGAAAGCACTACCGGTAGTGCTTACCGGGCAGGCAAGCCACTACATGTGGACGACCGGGGAATCTTAGGGATTGTCTCAACGGTGTCAAACATCAGTCTGATAATCGACTCAAAGCATGCTGGGTTCACGACTTAGGGCACGCTGGCGTCGACCGGCACCGCGCCACTTCTGCACGCTCATGATGATGTAAGGCGAGCAATGGTTAAGAGTTAGTGAGTTTTGCTAGCAGAAACGTCGCGGCTGTGGAAAACTTGTTGAAAACTCTTTTTTTTTCGGCTCGATCCAGACACTGGGTAAGCTGGGACGCCGTTTCGGACAGCTGGCGAAGATAGGAGGGCGTAAAACTTGCCTCGTCGCAAGGTTCCTGGCCGGCACTGGTCTACTTGGGGCCGCCAGCATGGTCCATACTTTGGACCAAGAGGATCGCAGAGCTTTGTCGGGCTCGCCGATGCGGCCCGCCAACCCGTCGGTATCGTACGCCTGATCGCTGATCGATTTTGGACCAGCTTGGCTGGTTGAATGCCCGGTCGTGGGCGGGTCGGAAAGGTGGGGCGGTTCAGGGACTGCTCCTGCACGAGAGACCGGCCCGACAGAAGCAGGCGTGAACTAGCACCTCATGCGCCTGCAACCAGTGACTTGGCGAGTTGATGCGATTTCTCGTAGGCGGATACGTCAATTTGTTGGCAACCAGACGCAGAACAGGAAGTCATCCGCTCGACCCGACTCGAAGTAATCAAACACGATGGAAATTTTCGACAACCTTCACTTCGATGACCCACTGTTCAATTTTGCAACAGTTCTGACCGCGGGAATCATCGGCGGAGAACTGTTTGCGAGAATCGGTCTGCCGAAGGTGACCGGCTGGATCGCGACCGGGATTCTGCTGCGTTCGTTGCTGTTGCCGGGAATGAATGTCAGCGAAGACCCCGCTGCGCTTGACAAGTTCAAGCCGTTCATGAGTTTTGTGCTGGGCTATATCGCGTTCACGGTGGGTGCCACGCTTTACTTTGCCAGCCTACGGAATACCGGCAAGCGAATCGGTTTACTGCTGTTGGGCGAAGCGACGATCACGTTTTCGGTCATTGCCGCTGCGCTGTATCTGATCGGGCCGTTGATTTCGCCATCGATGAACAAGGAGGCGGCCGTCCTGCTCGCGGCGATCGGCATCGCGGCCGCGCCGGGAACGACGGTTTTGGTCATCCAAGAAGCCCGAGCGCGCGGGATCCTGACTCGGACGCTGATTGCGGCGATCGGCTTGATCGATATGGTCGCCGTCGGCGTGTTCGTGTTCGTCTCGATTGCGTTGGGCGACGAACAGGGCTGGGTTCACGCGTTCAATGCGGTGGGTACTCAATTCTTGACCACGTTCATGATCGGTGGCAGCTGCTCGCTGATCGCATTGGCGCTGACGCGAACGATTGTCAGTCCGGCGTTCTTAGGCCCGACCATGGTTGCGGTGATTTTGGGCTCTTGGGGCGCGGCGTCGGGATTCGGTACGTCCGGTGGAATTTTGGCTTGCACGTTTGCCGGCATCGTCGTCACGAACGTCCGACACGATACGGTGCGATCGGTCGAAGCATATTTGCACTCGATCGGCGGTGTGCTGTTTGCGCTGTTCTATACGCTGGCGGGAATGCGGTTGGATTTCGGGTTGATCCCCAAAGCGGCCGGCCTGGTTTTCTTGTACTTCGTGGTACGGCTGGCTGGTAAGTCGATCAGTGCTTACACCGCCATGACAATGGCGGGCATGACCGACAATGTACGCAAATACCTGGGCATCGCCCTGTTGCCGCATGGTGGTGTTGCGGTCGGTCTGATCTTGTTGATTCAAGGGGACCCTGCGTTTGCCGGCGTGGAAGAAACGGTCACGACGGTCGGGCTGGCCGCACTTGCGATCAACCAATTGCTTGGGCCCAGCGCCACGCGGATCGCGCTGACGCGAGTGGGCGAAGATCATAAAGACCGACCACAGTTGTTGGATTTCCTTGAGGAACACCGAATCACCACCGACTTAGGCGGCGAGACGCGTGAAGAGATCATCCGTTCGCTTTCGTCGCTCTTGTACAGCACGTCCAAATTGACGGTTCCGGAAGAGGATTTTGTACAGCGCGTGATCGAACGCGATCGTTCCGTGACGACCTGCTTGGGCCAGGGGTTGATGATCCCTCATGCAATCCTTGACGAGGGAGACGACATCAAAGGCGTGCTGGGGATCAGCAGGGCCGGCGTTGACCTGAACGCTCCCGATGGGGCGCCCGTTCATGCGGTCCTGTTGTTGGCAACGCCGGAATCGGATCGTCGACGTCACTTGGAAGTCCTCGCGGCGTTCGCAACGTCCATCACACGAGACGTCAATTTTCGCGAACAACTTTATCACGCACGAAGTCCGGCACATGCCTATGACATCCTGCACCATGAAGACCAAGAAGACTTGAACTACTTCCTCGAAGATGCCGCAACTCGCGCCGGTCTGCGTGACCATCAAATGACTTGACTCGTGATCGCTGAATGCTGATCGCTTCGCACGTAACAATGAACACGGAATACTGACCGCTCCGATGCAACGCCGCGCTGCTGCAATGCCGCGCCGTTGCAATGCCATGCTTGGCCGCAAGCCATTGACCATTGCCGGGCGACGTCTGAATCATACGTATCGCGAACATCAAATCGGAAACTTCATGACGCAACCCATCCCTCGCGACCCCGACACTCTGCGTTCGGCACGCTGGTTCGCCCCCGATGACTTGCGATCGTTCGGGCACCGTTCTCGTTTAAAGGGGATGGGCCTCGACGACGTTGATTACCAGGGACGCCCGGTCGTCGCGATCTTGAATACGTGGAGCGATCTGAACACTTGCCATTCGCATTTTCGCAATCGCGCCGATGAAGTCCGCCGCGGCATACTGCAGTCGGGCGGCTTTCCGGTCGAAGTCCCAGTGATGTCGCTGGGCGAAATGCTGATGAAGCCGACCACGATGCTGTATCGCAACTTGTTGGCAATGGAAGTCGAAGAGGTGCTGCGATGCCACCCCATCGATGCGGCTGTGTTGATGGGCGGCTGTGACAAGACCGTCCCGGCGATGCTGATGGGGGCGATTAGTGCCGACATTCCCTCGATCTTTATGCCCGCCGGCCCCATGCTGAAAGCTCGTTGGCGAGACGTCACGCTGGGTAGCGGCAGCGACGCATGGAAGTATTGGGATCAACGGATGGCCGGCAATCTTTGCGATCGTGATTGGAACGGGATCGAAAACTGCATCGGACGCAGTGCCGGCACATGCATGACGATGGGAACAGCCAGCACGATGGCGTGCGTCACCGAAGCACTCGGATTCACCCTGCGCGGCGCCGCGACCATCCCCGCAGTGGTCGCGGAACATTCACGACTGGCTGTTCAGTCCGGTCGCTGCGCCGTTGAGATGGCGTGGCAGCAACGAAAGCCGTCCTCGTTCCTGGACGCTCATTCGATCGATAACGGATTGATCACTTCGCTGGCGATCGGCGGCAGCACCAATGCGATCGTGCATTTGATCGCGATCGCCGGACGGCTGGGGATCGATTTGTCACTCGAGCGATTTGACGAACTTTCTCGCACCACTCCCGTGATCGGCGACATTCGCCCCGGCGGACGCTACTTGATGGAAGACTTCCATGACGCGGGTGGATTACCGGCCTTATTATCACGGCTTGGTGACTTGCTGACGCTGGACAGCCAATCGGTCACCGGCGAAACCATGGCGGAGCGAATCCATGGCGCCGAAGTGATTAACGATGAGGTCATCCGCACCCGGGAAAACCCCGTCGCCCAGGCCGGTGGTACCTGTTTGCTCAAAGGCAATCTGGCGCCCAGCGGATGTGTGATCAAATCCGTTGCGGCTGATCCCAAGTTGCTGACGCACTGCGGACCGGCCGTGGTGTTCGACGACTACCCGTCGATGAAAGCTGGAATCAACGATCCGGACCTGGACGTGACGGCCGACAGCGTTTTGATCCTGCGCAGCGCCGGTCCGCTGGGCGCCCCCGGCTTTCCCGAATGGGGCATGTTGCCGATCCCGCAAAAATTGCTGAAAGCCGGTGTCAAGGACATGGTCCGGCTGAGTGATGCGAGGATGAGCGGGACGAGCTACGGAACCTGCGTGCTGCACATTGCACCCGAAAGCGCCGCGGGCGGACCGCTGGCGTTGGTTCGCAGCGGCGACATGATCTCGATCGACGTCCCCAACCGTACCATTCATTGGGACGTCAGTGATCAGGAAATCGCCGAACGCCGCGCCGCCATGCCGCCACTGAAACCCGTTCCCGAGCGCGGATACGCAAAACTGTACGCCAAACATGTCAGCCAGGCCGACCAAGGCTGCGATTTCGATTTCCTGGTCGGTCGATCCCCCGGCGACGAGCCCAGTATTTTCTGAGCGGCATGACTCAAGAAGTGACCTGTGACAGGTGACAGGTGAGAGCCAGCCGATCATTCCGTTCCGATTTCATATCATCCCAATCCCGACGCATTTCGCATGAGTTACGACTACGCACATCTTCGCACCTCCGTATTTGCGGTTCCCCCTTTAGCCCGCGATGCATCCGGTGTTGTTTGCCCCGCGCAAAACGCCAAGATCATTCGCTTTCTCGAGCAAGGCGGCGTGCGATCCCTGCTGTACGGCGGCAACGCCGTCTTCTATCACATCAAACCGTCCGAGTTCGCCGATACGCTATCGATGCTGGCCGATTTGGCGGGCGACGAGACAGTCGTCGTGCCGTCGATTGGGCCGGCTTATGGTACGGCGATGGACCAGGCAAACATCCTGCGAGATTTCGATTTCCCGACGACGATGTTGCTGCCGTCGCGCGACGCGGTGGATCCGAATGGGATTGCCAGCGGCGTCAGACGGCTTGCCGACGCGCTGGGTCATCCTGTTGTGCTGTACATCAAGTTTGATCGCTGGATCGATCCCGAGCTGGTCAGATCGCTGCACGAGGATGGCGCGATTTCGTGGATCAAGTATGCCGTCGTGCGGGACGATCCGTCAGACGATGATTACTTGCGACAGATCCTGGACGTCTTTCCTGCCGACCGGGTCGTCAGCGGCATCGGCGAGCAACCGGCCATCGTTCACTTGCGAGACTTTGGCGTCACCGGATTCACCAGCGGCTGTGTTTGTGTGGCTCCGGAGCGATCGATGCAAATGATGCATGCGATTCACGCCGGTCAGTTCGAACAAGCCGAACAGATTCGTCGCTGGTTCTTGCCGCTGGAAGACCTGCGAAACGAAATCAATCCCATTCGCGTATTGCACCACGCCGTCGCGGAGGCAGGCATCGCCGACACGGGGCCACTGCAACCGATGTTAAGCGATCTAACAGCCGAACAAATCCAGCGCATCGGAGCCGCAGTCAAGTCAATGCTTGCTGCATGAGCATGGCTTGCTGCGTGAATATGGCTTGCTGCGTGAATATGCCTGAAGACCTGCAGTCCGGCCGGGTCGTTTTCGTCCGACCGATGAACGAACCGCGCCAGGCTATAGTTTTTCGTCGACGCGAAACGCGTTAAAGAACTCACCTTCGCTATTCTTCGCCGCCTGGATAAACGCGTCGCCCGCCTCTTTCTGTCCGAGTGAATAATTCACCTGAGCAATGTAGTAAGCCGCGTCACGTGAGGCTTGTTTGCTGCGCAGCAAGACACCAAACGTTTGATTCGCGCCGACCGAGTCACCTAGCCGTTGCTGGACCCAACCATACGTCGTGATCGCATCGCTCGAGTTCGGAAAATTTCTGGCATTCGTTTGCGCAAGTTGCATCGCCCGCCCCAGTTTCCCTTGGTCGCCGCTTTCGACCAAGACGAGTGCCAGTTGGTTGCTGATCGCAAAGCTCTTGGGTGAAGCCAAGTTCAATCGGGACAGGATTTTTTCTGCGACTGCAAAATCGCCATCCATACGCCCACACAAAGCGATCGCGTACTCAAAGTCCCGACGGTTCTCGTCGGATGGGCGGAACTTGGTGGCCACGCGACGCGCATCCGCTGATCGGTTCTGACGGATTAGCCAGCGGATGTATTCCAGGCGGATACGCTCGGCGTCCTGGTTTCCGGCGGCGTCACCTTTCTTGAACCACTCTTCTGTCTTCTCTGCGTTACCTTTTTGCTCGTACATGGCCGCCATCAAGAGTTGCGGCAACGCGTCGAGCTCATTTGATTGGCTAGCGCGGACGAAATACTTATACGCCTCGTCCGGCCGATCTTGAAAAAACGCCGCTCGGCCAAGCGCACGATCGACCGTCGCGGTGCGCACGCCCATGACCAACAGCTCTTTATGCAGTTTTTCTGAAACCGCCCAGTCACCGCGCTGATCCGCAATGGCTGCCTTGCTTTTCGCAATCAATCCTTTCATGTGATCGGCATACTCCTTTGTCCAGCGTGACGGAGTGGGAGTCCTTTCCGCTAAAAGGACATGCGTCCACGCGTCGAACAATCGGCCCTGAGAGAGCGCGACTTGACAGTACAACCAACGCAAATCAGGTCGATTCGGTTCGTCCAGCGAAACCTTTTCAAGGATTTGCTGTGCGGCTCCCGTCTTGCCGGCGGACAAAAACCAAGTCGCCAGCTGGACTTCCGGGTGAGGCATGATGCCGGATTCCGCCGCGGCCCGCTCTAGCAACCTGCGACACTCGTCAATGTCGCCTTTTTCAAAAGCTGCTCGCGCGGGTGCCAACAGTTTCGTGTTGTCCTTCAGGCTCAACTGCATGTATCCGCGCAGCGTATCCTTCGGTAGCGCGTTAACGACTTCGGCGGCAGCGAACGAAGGCATCAAGATCGCGGGCGATCCAGCGATCAAAGCAAAGCAAACCGCGACGTATTGGAAGAACGAATTGGAATAACGCATGATTGGGCAGTCGCCGGATAAGTTGAACGATGAATAGACGGCAGTGCGAAGAGCGCTGCAGTCTGGCTCTTTCACTCTAATATCATCTAACGTGACGCGTGTTACCGCAATCATCAAGCTTTAATCGCGGCCGATGATTTTTCTCGCGAGATTCTCGTCTCGCAGAATGCGGTTTCTGTGACCTGCATCATTTGCACAAGATGTTCGTGTCAACGAAACAAGGCGAGCACCAACCGTTTCGTCGTACCCGCTGTACACTCCGCGACGCAAATTCTCGTGATGCAATTGGGCCGCGATGCGAATGAGACAAGATCTAGCGGTTCATTATGAGCACTCCGCGTGGACCGGTTGTGCCGCGCCCGCCATTCAACATCGGCGGGAAATATCCGTGCAACTCTCTAGATCGATGTCGCACTCACCGGACCATGCAGAGCTCAGGGATGCCCGCGATCTCGCGTCCGAACGATTCCGAGATGCGATATTTTTTGGATCGCGCTGAGGGGAAGAATAACGTTGAAGCTAGAACTCGCACCTCCGTCAATCAATCGATCCCCGTTCGCCGTGTACGTGTTCTTCAACAGGCGCCTCGAATCGGCTCGGTGAATCATCCGCGAATGATTCACGGCGATCTGCCCCGTGTTCGCGCACATGTTCCCGCACGTGCTCGCACAAGTTCGCACGTGCTCGCGTTCGCAAGTTTCGATTTCGAACCGTAGCGGCCGATCGATCGCTCGTACGGTTTTCAGCACTGGGTGAGTCCGTCGAAGGACGTACGTATCGATGCAAGGTGTGAACCTTTCGCGTCTGTTTCGATGGCAATGCTTTGGATCTGGGCTTTGGATCCGCGCGTTGGATCGGGGCGACGCGTTGTGAGCGAGGACTCAGCTGCAGACGCCTGGATCGATTTCGCCTGACGATCGATCCATGTTCGATGCAACCTGGACTGCGGCCACTTGACCATCGACTTACCAGCGACAGGAGCCAGCAAGCGATCCGTTTCACCGAAGCGTTGTGCCAAGTCATGAACCAGCAATCGTTCGATCCGCTAAGTGAACATACGGTCGGTCAAGCCGCACTGGCCGAACCACTTCACGGCCCCGCCCACTTCACGGCCCCGCCCCCTTCACGAACCCGCCCACTTCACAAACCTGCCCTCGAAACCACCAACTCCGCGCGGCCATCTGAACTCGGGCGAGTTTGACCGCCCAGAGTGCCCGGCCGGTTACCCAACTCGCCCGCGTCTTCCAGATCATCGCGCCGGGTTTCCTGCTGCTGGGACGCCGCGCCGATGGCGGTTTCTCAACGAGCAAGCAGGGGTGCTTTTCGAGCACCACAGAGAGCAAGCCGGCTCACTCTGAACCACCCAAGGGAGTGGCATCAAAAATCGGCAAAAAAATAATCGTGGGGACCAAACCCCCTGGGCTCCGCGATACCTGCCGCCTTTTGCCGTAAATTGCGGGGTTTGGCGACGTCTAGCGGAAACGTGGTTTAGGCAATCTGTATTTTTGGGGCGGATTTTCCCTCCAAGGGGTATTTTCGCGCTGTCCGGTCAGATAGTTTAGGGGACCATAACTGAGGTCCTAATCCTTAAAGCCGGCGGATATTCTGCCGTCGCAACCACAACAAGGGAGAGATGTTCATGAGCTTATCGAAGAGTTTTAGTCGCGGTTTCGCGACGCTCGCCATGCTCGCAGCCGGTGCCGTGATGGCCACCACGGCGACAGCACAGACGACCTATAATTGGCTGGGCACCGCTGGTGTGACCAACCAAAACTGGAACCCGGGGACCGATGCTCGCTGGGATCAAGCGGCAGGACCGGGCAGCCTGATCAACGGAACTGGAAATGTTGACGATGACGTCGTCGTCACCAATACGTTGACAACTGGTACCGGCGCCGAAACGGTTCGCATCCAAGGTGCCGACGTGGGGACCGTCAACTCCTTGACCATTGGTGGTCAAACTGGAACGACCGGTAGCGACGAGGCCCGAGTTCAAGTTCGGGGCAATGCCGGGAACATCAACATCGGTACGCTGCAGTTGGGCACCGGCGGTGCAAACACGAATCCGGGTCAGTTCTTGGTCAACAATGGTGGATCATCGGCGACTATCGGTAACGTTGTCTCGGGAAGTCTCGATACAAACAACCGGATCGTCGTTGGCAACAACGCGGCAGGCGGCTTGACGCTCAATGGAGACATCGACGTTACAGGCACTCGTGAAATCGACGTGTTCTTGCAGATGGCGACTGGCAATGAAAGCCGCTTCACGCTGGGGACTGGCGGTCAACTGTTAAGTGTTGACACCTTCCGCGTTGGCAGTGCGTTCAACAGTACAAACAACGCCGAGTGGACTTTAGACGGCGGCAATACCGTCGAAGCGAATGCGGTCAATGTTGCCGAAGCGGGTGGCAATAACATGAATACCACTCAACCCATGTCGATCAGCACTTTCACGGTTGCGAACGCAACCGTTGCCACTCCCGGTGGAAATGGTCAGAACGGAACGATCTCTGTCGGTCGTGCCAATGCCAACAAACCGGAAGGCTCAACTTCAACGGGTACGCTGAACGTTGGCGCGGGCGGTATTGTGACGGCCTCGAACGCGATTGTTTTGGGTCTCGTGAACACCGGAGCCAACACGAATCCCGCCGTTCCCGGCGTTACCGACCCGAATTTCCAATCCGAAGGTAATCTGAATCTGACGGATGCTGGCGCGGTTGTCACCGTTGGTCGCGTTCGTACCGATGGTACAGCAACGCAAACCAACATGACGGTCGGTGGTATTAACGCTGGTGCCGGTCGAGCGGCGGTCGGTAACATCACCATTACCGATGGTGAGTTGAACTCCTTCTCGCGGGTTTACTTGGGTGGCGACGGTAACAATCAAGGAATCGACCGCGCGACATCGGGCACGTTGACTCTCGAGGGTGGTACCGTCAACCTTGGTGCCGACCCGAACTTCACTGCAAATGGCGGCACCGCTGGCCTGAACGGTGAGCTAACCTGGGACGGAGCTGTCCGCGACACGATGGTCGAACTGGGCGATGCACCTCTTGAAGTAGGTCGCGGCGGCACCGGTGTTGTGAACGTCAATGGCGGTACGCTGAACCTGTTCCGCGGAAACCTAGTTCTCGGTCAATCTGGCGATGGCAACGAGCCGGGTGTCGGTGCAGCGGCCGGAGCCAACGTTGTGGGCTTGGCCAACGTCGCGTTCCGCGACGAAAAGGGTGGCTTCCTGGTCAGCTTCGATCCCGCCGATGGCGACATCGAACTGCAAGACCCCATGGTTCCAACGGGGAACTGGGTGCTTTCGGCTGCGGGTCAAGCGAAGGTTCTTCCGCTGATCACACGCGGAACGCTCATGCAAACGGGCGGAACGATCAATGTCGGTTCGACCCAGGGTGCAGATCCGAACGACATGGCAGAACAACTGCATGCCGTTAACTACAACAATGGCGGTGGTGACATTACCATCTCCGGTGGTACCATGAATGTCGAGCAGAACTTCAACATGGGCGGCGTTGCCCCGGGTCAAGCTCGCAACAGCCTGACCGTTTCAGGCAACGGTGCCTTGAATATCGGCTTCGACGCTGGCGGTGGTAACCTTGCCGGTCAAGCGAGCGATATCACCATTGTTGGCGGTGACACCGATGTTGATGTCTCAGGCAACCTGGTCCTCAATGGTGGTGGTAACGGCACCGATCTGACCTTCGATTTTGATGGTATGGAGATCACCGATTTCAACTTTGATATCGGTGGAGCTGCCAACTTGAATAATGCGGAGATCTTCCTCAATGACGGCCCAGCCGCGATTGGTGGAAATGCCGACACAGGTGTCTTGGCAAGCTACTTTGGTGATATCCTGTTAGGTGATGTCGCCACGATCAATGGCACCTTTAGCAATGCTGCTGAGGGTGACGTTTTCGGTGCGTACCAGTTCACCTACGCGTTCGCGGGTGGTGGATTCGGTCTGGTAGAAGCCACTGCGATTCCAGAGCCATCGTCTCTGGCTGCTCTCGCTCTTGGTTGTGTGGGACTCGTCGGTCGCCGACGCCGTCGCAACAAATAGAGACTAGCCTTAGGCTTTGATGCAACACGGGCCGCCGGCGAGAAATCGCCGGCGGCCTTTTTCGTTTGGCCGACGCCGCGGATCCATGATTACCCAGGATTCACGATCCAGGTCGATCGAGTGGCTCCGAACCGTCGGCGCGGTCCCTGTGATACGGCCGTGTCTCGCCAAAGCCATGCTCTGGGCACAACTGGTCATGAAGCCGAAACGGATCCTGTGGCAAAAGCCTGGCATGTGGCCGATACTTAACGAGTGGCGCAAACCACTGGTTCCTTCTACCGAATCCCTGTTCACTCGATGACGAAACACTCTGGTCGACTCCGCAAGGGTTCCTCGCAGCCCAACGCGAAAGAGCGGCCTATCCCACGTGTGCGTCAACGGTCGCAACAGGTTGCGTCCGTGATCGATCGTCATCCCTATCTACTTGTCTTTCTCGTCGCCGTTGCCGCTCACACTGGCGCGCTGGGTGCGATCTTCTATCTGGATGATGATAAGTTGCTGCTGCCCATTGACAGCGGCACGTCGCGGCAATTGCAGTGGAACCCAAGTGGTTTCCGGTGGATCACGTATTTCACGTTCTGGTTAAACCACAAAGTCGCCGGACTGTCGTCGGTCGCGTTTCACGCGGGCAACATTGCGATTCACGCCGCGGTATCGGTGCTTGTCTTTTTCGTCGCTCGCGATTGGTTGACGCGGGACCAGCGAACAGATGAGCCAAAAGCAATGACCGGGACGATTGCGTTAGCCGCCGCGTGCCTGTTTGCCGCTCATCCGCTCGGCAGCGAGTTAACACACTATGTTCGTGCTCGCGACACATCATTAATGACATTCTTCGGGATTGCGTCCGCTTGGGTGCTCAGCCGGTACCGCGGACAGGACTCTCGCAGACTTGTTATCGCGGCATGCTTGGGGCTAGCGGCCATGTATAGCAAACCGACAGGTCCACCCTGGGTGATCGGGCTGGCCCTTTGGACGATGATCTGCTTTTGGCGAAAGCCGCAGTGGTCAGGGTTGTTGAAGAACCGCCTGCACTGGCTGTTGGTCAGCGGCGCGTTGATCATCGCCCTTGCAACCGTGGGCGCCGACTTCTTGTACGCGCTTGGTCAATCAGTCTCGGTCACGAAGTCATTCGTATTTTCTCCCGCGCTGCATCAAACTTGGTTGACGCAAACCCGACATTCATCACTCATCGCGAAACAACTCGTTGCACCAACCGATTTAACGAGTGACCACCAAGGTTATTACTCATTTCAGTGGTCCGATCCTGCAGTCCTCGGCGGAACGGCCGGTCTGTTGGCCTGTGTGATTTTGGCGACGGTGTGTTGGCGCCGTGGCCACCGTTGGCAGGCTTGGGCGGTCGGCGCGCTGGTGGGCAGCCACATGATTCACGGCATTTATGTGACCGGCGAAATCTATTGCGAATACCGGACGTATCCGTCACTGATTTGCTTTTGCCTCTTGTTTGCTTGGGTGACCGCATCGATGTGGCGCCGAACATCGCTTTCGGTCGCCTGGTATCACGGTTTATTCGTGATTTTGGTGCTGGCCGGCGGCGTGGGAACTTGGTGCCGATCCTCGACATGGCGCAGCGTGGAAACATTAAGCGCGGATGTCTTGAAGACATATCCGTTGCATATTCGAGCCCACCATCATTCGATCATGGCGGCAAGTATCGATGGGACGGACGAACTGGTGATCGACCGGTTTGCAAGAATGAACCGGGCAATGGGCGACATTCAAGATTTCAATCGCGCCTCGCCTCACGGCCGACTGTATAACTGGGACTTGGCCGTAAAGCACGCGGTCATCGCGACTTCCATTGCGGCCCGCAGTACAGCGCGACTGCATGGATTGGAAGCCGGGATGCAACAACTTGATCAGCTCGATCAGAAATTACGCCAACAGCCGATTCGGTTGGAAGGCTATTTTGCAAACACGCAAACGATCGGCCGAGCCTGGGTCCTCTACGAGGGCGGCGCACTGGACGAACTCGGTCGATTGCTCGAATCAAAGCGGCCCTTCAAACCGGCGTGGTTTAGCCGCGAGGTACGAACCATCATCGCGAAAGCGAAAGAAACCGGGCATACGTTCCCATGGGAAAATGCCGAACCACCAGTGATCGATTTGCAGGAAGAATAGCATCCGACCTAATGCATCGGATAAACGCAGCCTGCGCAGAATTGGATAAAACGCCAGCGATGGCTGCCACGCCCCAGATGGCTGCCAAGACTCGCTTGTCACCGAGATCAATCGAATTGAAACCCATCGCCGGCGGATGCCCCCGTGCAAATCACGTGTGGTGAGTGACGCGCGACGATCAACTCAGCGAAATCGATTGGGGGCGAGTGATCGGGGGTGACGATTGAACCCGATCAACCGGTTGTGGTCGGTTGTGACTGCAAACCATTTGAACGACAATGGCGACTTCTGCTCACCGAACTTCTCATTGACCCAGAACTTCTCATTGACAACGGATGCCGTGGCCGAGATTGATCGAAGCAAGTCGACAGGACTCGTTGACCTTCGACCTTTCCTGCTCGTGGCGGCCTGCTTTATGTTGTCTGGCTTCGCCGCATTGCTGTATGAAACCGTGTGGCTTCGGCAGTTTGCGATTGTGCTGGGAACGTCCGAGCAGGCGTTGGCCGTCATTCTGGGCTCGTACATGGGCGGTCTTGCCCTCGGCGCCGCGATTGCCGCACGCTTTGTTGACCGCGTCACGCGGCCGCTGCTGACCTATGGACTGCTGGAAGCAGGAATCGCTCTTTCGGCACTGGCAGTGCCGATTGGATTGATGGTGGTCCGGTCGATTCAGTCTGCCCTATTCGGCGGCTACCCCGAACCGGTCGATGCCGGTTCGTGGGGACAGGTCCTGTTCGCCTTCGTTTCCACCTTCTCGTTGATCTTGTTACCGACAACGATGATGGGTGCGACGCTGCCGCTGCTGACAAAGCATGTGGTACATCGTAACGACCAACTTGGTTGGCAAATCGCTCTTCTTTATGCGATCAACACAGCTGGTGCCGTTGTCGGAACGCTGACGGCCGCGTTTGTCTGCTTGCCTGCGCTAGGCCTTTCCAAAACAGTTTGGGTTGGGGTCGCCGCAAATTTGCTGGTGTTCGTCTTGGTATGCCTGATGGCTCGTATTCCAGGGTTTGCTTCTGGTATCGAGACGCCAGTGGACAAGCCCGATCCCAAGCCAACGCGCAAACAGAGAAGTCTTCCGAAACGGCGCAAACGAGCGCTGGCCGATTCGGTCGCCTCACGCATCGACGGGTCCGAATCGACCTTTGTGAAATCATCGGCCGCTGAACCGGACGAACCGGCGCCATCTTTGGCCAGAATGGTCCTGTGGCTGGTCGCGATCAGCGGCGCCGCATCATTTTGTTACGAGATCGTTTTCACGCGAATGCTCGGGCATTTGATGGGTGGCAGCATTTTTGCCTTTTCGACCATGCTTGCCGGATTCTTATTGGGAATCGCAATTGGCAGCACGTTGGCAGCACGTTTTTGCCGGACGCGACGGATAGCGGCCAAGGGGTTTGCGTACGCGCAGTGCGGCGCCGGCATTTGCTCGTTGATTGCTTATCGATGCATCGATTCAATGGCATCGAAACCGCCTGGCGATGATTTCGGCGGCACGTCGCTGGCGATCTACGTGACGACGTCGATTCTTGCTTTGACACCAACAGCGATTTTCATCGGCAGCACATTCCCGTTCGCGATTCGAATTTTCGCCAAAGACGAACACGATGCGGCACGCGGATCGGCAACTGTCTATCTGTGGAATACCGTCGGAGCGATCATCGGCGCGATGGTCACGGGCGCATGGTTGCTGCCGTCGCTGCAGTACGAGGGGACCGCGCTGCTCGCGATTCTGGTCAACCTTAGCCTCGCACTGGCGGCGGTCCTCTTGATGCGGATCGGCAAGGCACACCTTGCGGTGGTCGCTGCGGCGCTGGTGGTCGCGGTGGTTTTTCGGCCGCCATTTCCAACAAACGTGCTTCGCCGATCGGGTCTCGCCGGGCACCCGGTCAAAGGAAAACTGATCCACACCAAAGTCGGTCGCAGCGCGACAGTCGCATTGTTCGACCAACGCGGTTACATCCAAGTTCGCACCAACGGATTGCCGGAAGCAGCGACGGTGCCCAAAGGCAGCGCGCGCAACGTGCAGGGATCGGCGGTTTGGTTGGCCGCACTGCCGCCACTGATGCGTCCGCAGTGCGAATCGATGTTGATCGTGGGGCTTGGCGGCGGCGTCGCGGCGGCAAATGTACCGCCGACAGTCAAGCAGATCGATGTTTTTGAACTTGAGCCTGCGGTGGTGGAGGCAAATCGAATCATCGGCCCCATGCGGGATTCTGATCCGATGCAGGACGCTCGTCTGCGGGTCATCATGAACGATGGTCGAAACGGTCTGCATTTGACTACCAAAAAATACGATTCAATCGTCTCGCAACCTTCGCACCCGTGGACCGCGGGCGCATCGCATTTGTTCACGCGTGAATTTGCGAGGATCGCTCGCGATCATCTGACCGATGACGGTGTGTTTCTGCAATGGATGGCGTCGGAATTCGTCGACGTTCCACTCGCGCGGTCGATGATGGCCACGCTCCGCGATGTATTCCCTCACGTACGGCTATATTCACCGATTCAGGGCGAGCTGCTGTTCATCGCGGGGCATCAAAAGTTTGAGCCCGAGAAGACTTCCGAGACTGAGTCGTTCATCGCTCAGCCGAACCGTCGCTACTATCGCAGCATCGGCGTACGCACCCCGTCGGATTTGTTTTCGATGCTAAAGATGGACGAACAGGGAGGAAAAGAATTTGCGGCCGATGCGCCCGTGATCACCGACGACAACAACCTGTTTGCGGTCTCACGATCCGCGTCACGCTTGAAAGACGATAAGGACACGGTTCATCAGGCAATCGATCGCTTTCGACCGATCATGCGATCCGATGCCGCGGCACGCGAACTGTGCCCCACACTTGATATTTCAAGCCTGTTGCAGCTTCGAGCCTGGGAATACACCCCCGACGAGTCGCAACAATTACTCGCGCGAATCGAGGACCCGATCGATCGCTTGCTGCGTGAAGCGACGATGGCGAAATCCGCGGGGGATGTGCAACGATGGGCCGATTTGATTTCTGAATCGTGCAATAAGTATCCCGAGGATCCTCGAGCCGCATTCACCGTGCTGTCGGATCATTTGATGGGTTCCCGATATGCGCTGTCCGAAAAAGAGGTCCAACAGTTGCTAGGCTTGCTGGATGATCGTCACCTGCGGATCGTCGAAGCCATTTTCGCTAACAACCAACGACGTTTCGACCTGATTCAGCAGCGCGATGATGTCTTGCTGTCGGTCGAACCTGGCGAACCCGCGTTTCCGTATGCTGCAAACCTGCGCAGCTATTGGCGATTGCACGTGAACGGACCGGACCGAGTCAAGCGAGCACAGGAAGCGATCGATCTGATCGAGACCGATATGTCGTTCATCAATGCTTTCGCGTTATCCTGGCTGCGTACCAGAGCGGGGGTCATCGGCGGGCGTCCGCTCATCGCACTGGCGACAACGCAGCGATTGGCCGAAGCGGTTGAAGACACTCTGATCAGCGAAGATATCGCTGTGCGACTTTCGATACCAGGAATGCTGACGCGGCTGCAGCAATGTCGCAACGAGATCGACGACTTAAACCGTTTCACCGGCGTCAGTGACAAACGATACCGCGAGGTCCGTGAATTCGTCGATGACGTCTTAGCCCGAGGAAAGCAACTTCAGCTTGATGGCGGTTAAGAGGCGAAGCCTGGCAACGCGAGCGATCATGCGATCGTTGACGATTTTGACATCAAGCAGAAAGCTCGTTCATGCTGCCAGTGTCAATCCGATGCATTAATGAGTTCGCGTGGCGAAGGCTAAGTACCGCGCCGATTTCCAAACCAGCGAATTTGCATCCGGTCACAGTAAGTAAAGTCGTTGGCCTCACACCACGGTTTCAGCCACTCGATGGCTTTATCCAACGCCTCGATCGTACTTCCCTGGGGCATGATCCATACGTCGGACGCGACGACGTCGACCGCTCTCACGATCGACATCAGCTCGTCGTAGTCATCGGGCGAGTCAACAACGAATTTCAATTGACAGTCCGGCGCACGTTCAATCAACCGCTTCATCACGTCGACCGGCAGCCGACGTTGTTCGTGCAGCCGAGCCCAGTTGGGATGCTCGTTTGCGTCAGGGGTGCTGCTGCGAAACTTTGGACTGATCGACAACAAGTCGCATTCGATCGATCGGTCGATCGTTCCTGCGGTTTCGATGGTCACGTGCAAGCCGGCGGCCCGTAACGCTTGACACAAGAGGACGGATTCTTTTGGCAGCATCGGCTCGCCACCGGTCAAGACAACATGAGTCGCATCGATGTCGCGGGCGGCTTTGACAAGATCATCGACCGAGTACTTGTCGCCTTTCGGTGACCAGGACGCGTAGGGTGTATCACAGAACCAACAGCGGAGATTGCATCCGCTGGTGCGAATAAAGAAGCTCGTTGTCCCGGTGAGTTTCCCCTCGCCTTGCCGGCTCGAAAATGTCTCCGCGATTCGCAAACATTTGCGGGCACGATCGCCCTGATTCTCGCGCGACGTCCCCCTGTTCGCCCGTTGCGACTCGTGCGAGAATTCGACTTGATCGTGTGAAGGCAACAACGAGGAGAAATAATCCGTGAGCGACGTGAGTGACTTTCGTGACACGCTGGAAGTTTTCGAAAACCCCAGCCCGTCACGCAATTTTACCATCGAACATCATTGTCCGGAATTTACGTCGGTCTGTCCCAAGACCGGACAGCCGGACTACGGCAAAATTATCTTCACCTATGTGCCTGACGAACGATGCGTCGAGCTAAAGAGCCTCAAAATGTACCTGCAGCGATTTCGCAACGAGGGTATCTTTTACGAGGCCGTGACGAACCGCATCATGGACGACTTTCTGGCCGTCGTAAAGCCACGCCGCGCGAGAATCGAGAGCCAGTGGACCCCCCGGGGTGGACTGCATAGCAACATCATCGTCGAATACCCAGAGGAAGACTAAAGGTCGAAGGCGAAATGCGACAGGCGCGGCGATCCTCCGAAGCCGACGCCTGCTGTCCATCGCCAACCGCCAGCTCAGTCGACTCATTCGCCCACTGTCGTTTTCTGTCACTCGCTCCCTTTCACCTTCTAACTCTCTCCCTTCACCTATGAACCCTATCCTTCTTAGCGGTTTCGCCGACGAAGCAGCCAACGAAAAATTAGCCGTTCAGCAGTATTCGGCGTTCGCTGCACTGGGGCTGAAGTACTATTCGATCCGTTTCATTGATGCCGGTGACGGCATCAAGAACGTGATGCAACTCTCTGATGCAGAAATCCAGCATCTGGTGAAAATGCAGGGCGACTACGGCTTGAGCGTCAGCAGCATCGGCTCGCCCATCGGCAAGGTAAAGTTGTTAGACATCGACGACGGGACACAAAACCGTTTCGTCCCGTTCGATACTTACTTGAAAGAGGATGTGGCGACGGCGTGTGACCGTGCCCAGGCCTTCGGTGCAAAGTTGATCCGCGGCTTTGCGTTTTACCACCCTCGGGGAACCGCACCGGAAGATCACGTCAGCCAAGTTGCGGATCAACTGTCGGCCATCGCCGAGCTGTGCGATTCGCGCGGCCTGACCTTTGGCCTGGAAGTCGAGGCGAATCTGGTTGGACAGACCGGCGATCTGTTAAAAGAAATCGCCCAAAAGGTGAATCATCCGGCAATGGTCACCATTTTTGACGGGGCGAATATTGTCACGCAGGGCTTTACCGCCGACGAGACCTATGCGCAGTACTTGGCGATGAAGCCCAGTCTCGGGTGGTTGCATATCAAGGACTATCACGATCCATCGCCAGGCGGCCGCATCGCTCACGTTGACGAAGCGAGCCTGAGCAACTTTGTTCCCGCGGACATTGGCGATAGTGGCCACGAAGCGATCCTGAGAGACCTGAAAGACGAATTGCCGGCGATTCACGACCGCATGACATCCAGAGGTGTCGATGGCGTGTTCTTCGATTTGGAACCACATGTCAAAGGTGGTGGACAGTTTGGTGGATTCAGCGGGCCTGATGGGTTCGGGGTTGCCCTGCGTGGATTCTGCCGCGTTCTCGACTACGTGGGAATCGACTATGACCTGCGGTCGTTCGCTGACATTCGATAAACCGAACGGGAGCATTCGCCAGTGAGTCCTCGCGAGACCGAACTAGAAATCACGTTAGCCCACCTGCAGCGACTATTCGATCAGCTGAATGAAGTCGTCACGTCGCAGGCCCTCGAGCTTGACCAAATGCAGCGACGCGTCACTCGCCTGGAGACGCAGATCAAAGAGCTGAAACTAAAATCCACTTCAGCAGAAGACCCACTGGACGAGAAACCGCCGCACTACTGACCGAAGCCGCAGATCAACCTTGGCCGTCGACTCTCGCTGAATGATTGCTCTAATTCCTGGCGGCGGTTCGCAGCACTCGGGCTAGCGTTCAACTCGGGCTGGCGTTCAACTCAGGCTGGCGTTCACCTGGATAAGGTAAAAAGCTGGCGCCGCAACATACGCAACATCGCTTGGTCGTGGCGATCAAATTTGACGTGCTTGGAAGCGGCGTCAACGGCCGCATCGTACTTCTTCATGGCCAGGAACATCGACGCAGGAACTTCCAGCGCCGCCTTTTCGGCAACGACTCCAAGCAGGTTGCGGCCTGTGCCGTTGATCCGGTGCGCGTAACACAGCTCTCGCAACAGGTCATTGGGCGTTTCGACGGTGTGGCGGCGTTTTCGACAAGTGCGATGCACGATCAGCCCGACCGCAAGTGCGACAAAGGGAACCATGATCCACCACACAACCGAAACACCGGCTTCCTCTTCGACGGGCGCGCGGTACGCCAGCGTTAAATCTTCAACGCGTGTGGCGGCAATCAATGCAAGGTTCGTGAAGGACATAGCTAGGGGTCTGTCGATGAACAGTGAGTTAGCTGGCTGTTAGGCTCAATCGATAGTTGTACGCTTCGACGGCAGCGTCACGCGCCGCACAGTCGGGCAATTCGGTCATCTCGCGAAGCAAATCGAGCGTCTTTTCGCTACGTGCTTTCGCCATGGCATGGGCGGCAAGTATCCGCGCCTCTTGGTGATCTTCGTGCGAAATATGGTCGAACAGGTCCACCAGGTCGTCCACGGCGGCCAACGCATCGGCAGCACCGATCGCGGCAATTCGTTTTTTCAGCACCGGATGCCGCAGCCCGTCACGGATTTGGCCGATAGCGTCGGAGTCCACTCGTCGGACAACCTTGCCGATGTCGCTCGCTTCGTGGTCCTCAAATTCATCGAACCGTGGCAAGACGTCCGCCACGTTCAATGCGCCGAGAATGCGTCGCGTTCCACGAACAATGGCGTCATCATCGTGCCCCAATTGATCGATCAACCGAGATAGCAACCGAGATTTTTCGTCGGCCTGAACTTTGCCATCATCGTCTTCGGCAATCACAAAGATGGCGGGAAGCCAAAATTCAAAACTGGGCGTTTCGGTTCGGTTTAGACCTGCCAATCCCGCTTCCGGGCACCCGGGTCCGCCCAGTTCGATGGCGGTGACGACAACATGCAATTGCTTGGTAATGTCTTGAGCCGCTGCGATATAGACGTGCGCGAGAGCGGCACGACGTTCCGGCGGCAGGCTCCGCATCAACTGTTCGCCGCCGCGACAACTCATCGGAATACCGATTGCGTTCAAATTGCGGACCACGACTGCACTGGGGTTGTTCGTGGTCGTTCGCAGTAAAGCCTCGCGGCAGGAATCATCGGGACGTCGACTGATGATTTCCACCACTTGTTGTGAGATCTTGCGACGATGCAGGAACCCAGTCAGCAGTTCGACGACGCTGTATTGCTGGCTTTCTTCCAGTCGAATCAGCAACGGCTTGGCCGTCGGTTGCTCAGGGTCAAGCGCCGTGCGCAGGGTGGTGTCGCTCCAAGCCGAGACCATCAAAAACGCATCGACAAGATCATCATTTCGATGCATCGAAAGACAGCGAACCGACGTATCAAGCCTGGCCACGATCGGACGGCGAATGGTCGACGGATCGCGATTGTGCCGAGCTTCGAACCCAAGGTTTTTCGCGATTGCTAAAACCATTTCCGTCGCCTCGTGGCGAACCGAGCGAGAACGATGCGACTCGGCCAATTCAATGATCGGCAACACGACGTCATGCAGCTGAACATCTTGAGCGGCTTTGATGGCCGCGACAATCGTGTCTTTGTCCGATTTCAGGGCATCCAAAACGGCGTCGAGCAGCCATTTCGGCGACGACTTGAGCGCCGCAATATTGTCCTCATCCAGATGGGACCAAACCTTTAACAACTCGGCGGCGCCGTGCTTTTCGGGACGTTGCAGCAATGCGGACAGGGCCCGACGACGTATATATTTATCCCCATCCTTGATCGCTCCGATCAGGACGTCGACAGCAGAAACGTTATGGGTCTCTGCGAGCGTTTGAAATGTTACATCAAGTCCGTGCATAGTCCGGTCCGGCGGCCGAGGAATCAATGAGTGATTCGCATGACGACCCATCAGCGGTGCTGGGATATTCGCCGATCAACTTTACGTCTTGGGCACCAGCGAGGTATTGCCAACCGACGAATCATCAATCGAAAACGGCAGCCCGATTGGTATTTCCGGCCCAGCCCGCACAATCGCTCGCTCGCGCGACAATCCGCATCCCGCGACATCTCGCCGCGATGACCGTCATCGCCAAAAATTGGCGGGGGTTGAGCAAACAATTAGACGCGACCGTATAATGAGATTCCGTCGCCGGATTTACCCGCAGTCATTCTGGCGGCCCCTCATGCCAACTTTGCCGCTGATGCGCGATAACGCTTTCGCCGCAATCAGGGCATCCAATCGAACTTGCGTGATGAAAATCGAATTGCATCAAGAAACGAACGCTGCCGAAATCTTTGACCATTCATTCTTGGACATCCGGGCAAAGCTGCTCGAGATTGCCGCTGTCCTGGACCGCGTCGATCGAGCGTCCGATGATGGCGAGCCTTTGCCAAGAAATCCGAACGACCAGCGTGGAAAGATCGATGATGCCATCCGCATCTTACTGAGTGAAGGTCCAGACCGTGCGGCACGACTGCAGCGACTTTTCTCGCGAGAATACGAAAGTGACTGGCGAAACAAAATGCAACTCTAACCAGATCGTTTGATCGAAGCCGTTTCATCCATGTCGGTGATGAACCATACCTGTTTGGATCATCGCCTGCTGCGATCAACCGCTTCAAAACCCAGCGGTCTTGTGCCGGACAGAGACTGACTTCCTCGTTCTCGTTTCAATCTAAGTTGACAAGTTATGGATTACATCGACCCCCATATTCATATGGTTTCACGGACGACCGATGATTACGCGACGCTGGCGAGAATGGGATGCGTCGCGATGAGCGAACCGGCATTTTGGGCCGGGTTTGATCGTGGCAGCGTCGATGGCTTTCGCGACTACTTCCGTCAACTGACCGAGGTCGAACCCAAGCGCGCCGCCGCCTATGGCATCCAGCATTACACGTGGCTTTGCATCAACGCCAAGGAAGCCGAGAACGTCTCGTTGTCGCGCGACGTGATTGCAATGATCCCCGAATTCTTAGACGAACCCAACGTCCTTGGCATCGGCGAAATCGGCCTGAATAAGAACACCAAGAACGAAGCGACCATCTTTCTGGAACACCTCGATGTCGCCGTTAAGTATGAACAGTCAATCTTGATCCACACGCCGCACCTGGAAGACAAGTATCAGGGCACGCGCATGATCCTTGATATGCTTTGTGACGATTCGCGAATCGATCGCTCGCGCGTCTTGGTCGACCATGTCGAAGAACATACGATCGGCGAAGTGCTTGATCGCGGTTTCTGGGCGGGCATGACACTTTATCCTGTCACGAAATGCACGCCCCAGCGTGCCGTTGACATGATCGAGACGTACGGCTCGGACCGACTGATGGCAAATTCGGCGGGTGATTGGGGACCGAGCAAACCGACGGCCGTTCCTGATTTGATTTTTGAAATGAGACGTCGCGGTCATAGTGAAGCAACCATTCGCAAAGTCGTGTACGAGAATCCGCTGCAGTTCTTTGCTCAAAGCCCCAACTTTTCTTTCACACCGCGCGAATCGACGCCCGAGCGGTCGCATTAGCGAACGAAAAACAGAGACTTGCCTTTCGCCGCTGAATCGCATGACGTACCTTGGCGGTTTGCAACTGTACCGCCAAGACGGCAATCGTGATGAGCCAAGTATCGCAGAGAGGCGACGGAAACCAATTCGGCACGTTTGCCGGCGTCTTTACGCCCTGCGTCTTGACGATCCTGGGCGTCATCATGTTCCTGCGGTTTGGCGTGGTCGTGGGCCAAGCCGGTTTGTGGGCGGCGCTACTGATCGTGCTGGCCAGCAAGCTGATCACACTGCTGACCACGCTGTCGCTATCGGCAATTGCGACAAACACGAAAGTGGAAGGCGGCGGTGCTTACTTTCTGATCAGCCGCAGCCTGGGCCCCGAGTTCGGCGGTGCGATCGGGGTCTTGTTCTTTGCCGCGCAAGCCTTGTCGGTCGCGATGTACGTGATCGGATTCACCGAAGCTTTGGTCGCGTACCTGCCGGCTGCGGTCTCACCACTGCTGGTGGCATCGATCACCAATATGGCCGTCTTTGTGTGCGTGTCTATTGGCGCAGGCTGGACGCTGCGAATTCAGTTTTTCATCCTCGGCGCGGTGGTGTTATCGCTGGCATCCTTTGCGGTGGGAGCCATGGGATCGTTCGACTGGCAGTTGCTGCGTGAAAACAGCGGACCGGGATTCGAGGGCGAAACGTTCTGGACGATGTTCGCGTTGTTCTTTCCCGCGGTGACAGGGATCATGGCCGGCGCGAACATGTCGGGGGACCTGAAGGACCCGGCACGTTCGATCCCGCGAGGCACGCTTGCGGCGGTGGTGGTCACCGGTTTGGTCTATGCCGCACAAGCCTTTCTGTTGGCCGGGTCGCGCGATCGTGCATCACTGATCGGCAACAACCTGATCATCTCAGAAATTGCGGTCATGGCGTCGCTGATCGTCGCCGGAATTTTTGCCGCAACACTGTCCTCGGCACTGGGCAGCATGATGGGAGCACCGCGAATTTTGCAATCACTTTCGCGCGACCGATTGTTTCGATGGTTCAATCCGTTAGGCGTCACATCCGCCAAAGACGGCGAACCACGTCGAGCTATCTTTGTGACGTTCTTGATTTCCCAAGCGGGAATCATGCTGGCCGACCTGAACACCATTGCGCCCCTGATCACGATGGCTTTCCTGGTGACGTATGGACTGTTGAACTTGGCAACGTTTTATGAATCGATCACCAAGAATCCAAGTTACCGCCCGCAGTTTCGATACTGTCACTGGTCAACATCGCTGGCCGGCGCTATCGGGTGCGCCGTGGTGATGCTGTTGATCGACTGGCGCTGGGCACTCGTTGCGACCGCCATGGTCAGCGCATTGCATTGGTACCTATCCAGCGTTGAACTGACGGCAAACTGGGGCAGCCTGAACAGCGGTCTGCTCTTCGAACGTACGCGCCGCAACCTGCTAAAGCTGGAAGACGAACTTTATCACCCCAAGAACTGGCGACCCTTCGTACTTGCCCTCAGCGGAACCGGATTCTCGCGCCCCCACTTGGTCGTGTTCGGATCGTGGCTAACCGCGGACACGGGCGTGCTAACGCTGGGCCAAGTGATACCCGGCGAGCTCCATGATCACCGGCGACGTCGCGGCTCGCAAGAAAAGATCCTGCACGCGATGATCAAAGATCGCGATCTGAACGCCTTTCCCGCCGTGGTCGTCGCGGCCGACTATACCTCGGGCGTCGAGGCGCTGGTGCAGTGCCAGGGCCTGGGCCGGCTGCGGCCCAACGTCGTGCTGCTGGGTTGTCCACTATCAGCCGATCGCATGCGAGTTTTTGCGGGACTGCTGCGAAACTTAGAAGGCCTGGGGCGCAGCGTTGTCGTCCTTCGGCGCGTCGACGAACCCGACGACGACTGGGCAGTACCAACGGGAACTATCGACGTGTGGTGGCGTGGTCGCGCCAATGGCGAACTGATGGTTCTGCTGGGCCACCTGATGCAAAACCATTCCGATTGGCGAGGCCGTCGCTTACGACTGCTTCGCGTCGTCGAAAACGAAGAGGGCACCGACGACGTCCGCGATCACCTGGACTCGTTGCTTCGAAAAGCTCGGATTTCAGGAACCACCAAAGTTGTGGTGTCTAGCCATCCACAATCCGCGATCCAGACAACCAGTCGTGACGCGGCTTTCGTCTTTTTGGGAATGCAAGCGCCTGATCCCGGTGACGAAGATGAATTCTTTTATCGGACCGAAAAGCTCGTCGGCCGATTGCCCCGGGTCGCATTGGTGCTGAGCGCCGGTGGTGTCCGACTGGAATCGTAACGCAATTCTTACCAAGTAAAGTTTGACAGGGCGCAGATCGATAATGCCCGATCAAGCGACCGGGCCGATGCGTAAAGACAAGACTGTGGCTAAAACCGTTTGACCGCATGGTCCAGAATGCCGAGTTCGTCACGACGCTGAATCAGTTGGGCGAGAATACTGATGGATATTTCCGCGGGCGTGTTATTCCCCAGCGGTAACCCAATCGGGCAAACAAACGATTCAATGCTAGTTTCGCCAATGTTTCGCTGTCTCAGTTCACGCCGCAGTACGTTTGCTTTCTGGTTGCTGCCGATCACGCCGACATAGGGTGCATCGCGTGTGCTGAGAATTTTTGCGAGAACAGGCAAATCAGCCGAATGGCCTTTGCTAATTAAGACAAAGAAACTATTGTCCGGTTGGTGTGCGACCGTACTTTCTGGATCATCGCAGCAAACCTTTTGCAGCTTTGGATGGTCATCGATCTTGTCCAGCCATGAAGAACGGGGATCGATCCAAGTCACGCGGCAATGAAGCTGCAGCAGGATCGGCAACAACGCCTGAGCGACATGCCCCGCACCGTAGACGGCGATCGGCCAATCAGGCTTGCCGTAGACCTCGAAGAATAGCTTGACTTCGCCACCGCACGTCATGCCGATTTCCGTCTGCAGATTCCAGGTTACGAAGTCACATGTTGTGCCTTTGCTGCTGGACAGCAATGCTTGCGCGTGCCGAATTGCGGCGGCTTCGATTTTTCCGCCGCCGATGGTGCCGGCTTCGATTCCGGCACCCGTGATCAAGGCTTTCGCACCTTTGACCTGCGGCGCACTGCCTCGGATATCGACCAGTGTGACCGAAACAAAAGGCATTCCCGATCGCAAGAGTCGCGACATACAGCGGTGATGTTGCTGGACATCGAACGTCATCGACTTCGTTTCCGCTGGTTGTGCATCACTCTTTTTCCGTACGTCGGAAATACTCTTGTGGAAACGTCGCCTGCTGTGCATGTTCGGGATGACGCCATGGAAATCGCGGTCCACGATCCTCCAACAACGGAACGTCCATCCCGTTGCTCTCGGCCAGCATTTGCCAAAGCTGAGAATTCATTTCGGCAATTCGGTCGGCATGCTGGGGCGATTCAATCAGATTGTTCATCTCGCCGGGATCGTTCTGCAAATCATAAAATTCATCTCGATCCCACAATCCATGACACCGGATGTATTTCCATCGTCCGCCGATAATCGCGTGCAGTGTCGGTGTATGAGGATAGTTGCGTTCCCAATAGTATTCATACAACAAGTGTTTGCGTGACAATGCATTCGCATCGGCTTGGCAAATCGCATCCCAGAAACTGATTCCGTCCACTTCGGGAAGCGCCGGTGCCGATGCCGCTTGCAACAGCGTCGGGCCGATATCAATATTACCCACCAGCCCGTCAAACACTTGTCCGGGGGGAATCTTGCCAGGTGCCTGCATCAATAGCGGCACTTTCGCACTCGCTTCGTACGCGGTCCGTTTGTCGATCAAGCCATGATCACCGAATTGAAATCCGTTGTCGCCCATGTAGACGACCAGCGTTTCGTCACCGAGTCCGCGAGAGTTGAGTTCCGCCACCAGACGTCCAACACTATCGTCGACGGCAAGCAGCGCCTCGCAATATCGGCGGTAGTAGACCGCAGGACTAAAATCCGCGATGTTGTAGCCAAAATCAGCGCCGTGACGGCTATTGCGTTGGTTCCGCAACCACATTGGCATCTTGCCCGCATCCATCTCTTGCACCGTTGGCGTTCGGATCGGCAAGGGTTGATCATCGTACCGACCGCGGTGTCGGTCAGCGGGAACAAAGTCGGCATGGACCGCCTTGTGGCTGAGGTACAGAAAGAATGGCTTGTCATCGTCGCGCGATGACAACCAATCGATCGCGTAGTCGGTCAACTCATCCGTGATGTATCCCTGTTGCTCGACGCGTTTGCCGTTGACGTTGAATCCGTCGTAGGTCGTCTGAGGCACTTCACGCGTGGTTCCATGTCCGTCGGGCCAATACGTTCCTTGACCTTTAAATGCGACCCAGTGATCGAACCCACGTTGTGGATCATCAATGTCACCTCCCTTGTGCCATTTACCAATGAACGCGGTTTCGTATCCAGCTTTTTGCAATTGTTGTGGAAAGAAGGTCAAATCCGGATCGACCGGGTGATAGTTATCAACGACGCGGTGATTGTGCGCGTATTGCCCGGTCAGGATCGAAGCGCGGCTTGGCGAACACAACGATGTCGTGACATAAGCGTGTGTCAACATGGCCCCGTTCTTGGCCAGGCTGTCGATGTGTGGCGTTTCTAAGAACGGATGGCCAGCAGCGCCCAGGCAGTCAAAGCGGTGGTCATCACAAAGGATGAACAGAATATTCAATGGCTTTGCGACCGACGAATCACCGGCGGGTTGTGCACCGGCGTTTCCGGCGAAACAAGTCAGCCACATCAACAGAGCAGAAACGGCGCCCGCAAATGTACGAACACAACACTGACCGCGTTTGCCCGGCCCCGTCGCCTGTGTGGCTGTCGCCTGTGTGGCTGTCCGCTTTGTCGCTGTCGTCAACGACGCTCTCGCAAGCAAACGGGCAATAGGGGATTCTCGTCTCAGAATCGTAGGATGCATTATGACTTAGCCTTCTGTTTTTTCTGTTTCTGTGTTCTCGTCTTCGGCTTTGTCGCGGCAACGACGGGGACCGGTTTGTCGGCCAAAATTTCTCGCATCATCTCGCGTGCCGCGACTGCCTCGGGTTCGTTCGAATTTGTCTTGTCGACATAGCCATCCCCGTTTCGCGACTCACCACAATCGATCAGACGCCCGAAGTCGCTCATCGTGTTCTTTTCCAGCAGCCAACGTTTCGTGCGGACAACCCGTCCGCCGCCCAGGTACTGATAAACGTAGTCGCGTTTGGGTGTAAGATCACCCCTGAGGTAATCGCGAAAACTAATACCGTCGATCACAGCATCCTCGGGCAGTTGAATCCCCGCAACGTCGCAGCATGTTGGCAAGACATCAGAGATATCAACCAATTCTCGGCAGGCGCCAACCGGTTTGACGAGGTTCGGCCCATTCAAGATGAACGGCACGCGGCACCCCATCTCGGTGACTTGCGCTTTGCCGTTGCCCCCGGTTCCGTTGTCGCCGATAAAGATAAACAAAGTATTGTCGCGTTTGCCCATTCGCTCGAGTCCGGCGATCAACTTTCCCACAATTTTATCGGTGTACTGTACGTTGGATTGCCAATTCGATTTTGCATTGACGTTCTTTTCATCATCCGACGGATTGTCATCGGGCGTCGGCCAATAGGGCGAATGCACAAGCGCCATCGGGTAGTAGATAAAGAAAGGTTTTTCGCCACTGTTTCGGGCAAAATCGATTGCGAAGTCCGAAAAAATATCCGGTCCATAATCGTCGATCGTCGTCGGCAAGTACTCGCCATTCTTCACGATCGATGGGTGCCAATAGCGAGCGGTCTTGACGCCCGATTTGCCTTCCCACATCCCGTCATGTTCGGCTCCCGGTGGCAGATTGTGTTTGTACGCCCACATGCAGTACTGATCGAACCCGGTCTCGTAAATCAAGTTGGGATGCTCGCCGCTTAATTGCCATTTGCCACAGTGGGCGGTCGCGTAACCGGCATCGTTGAAGACCTTGCCAATCGTCAAATGCTTTGAAATGTCATCGGCGCCCTTGTTTGCAACTTTCGGTCCGCCAGGCCGTGCCGGAAATTGATAGACGCCGTTGTGATGCCCATATTGGCCGGTCATGATTTGAAAACGAGTCGAATGACAAATCGGCGTTGCATACCCCGTCTCGAAATAGATTCCGGTGTTGGCCAATCTGTCTAAATTCGGCGTCTTGTGTTTCGGGTGGCCATAAACACCAAGTTCGTGCGCGCCGATGTCATCGCACAACAACAGGATGACGTTGGGACGCTCATCAGCGGCGAACGTCCATTGACTTGTTGTAAATCCAATGCAGACAGCGACTACGGCTATCGATGACAACATGCGTTTCATTGTTTTACCTATCAACAAAAGAATTAGTGTTGAAGTACCTAGAATTTACTTCTGTGGGAACGGCCACGGTTCCGAGATCAAGCCGCCCGCAAGGGACCGGCTAGACGGCCGGCCGATTGATGATTGATTGATTGAGAGCCGGCGGGTCCATGACCGCTTTGTCACTTTATTCGCTTGGTATTCTGCCTCATTTCCAAGAATGCTACGGATACTGGCTCGGTCGACCAAGATACTCGACACCATAATCCGTTGGCAGCGGAGTCACTTGATTGGCCTCTGCCCATTGGTCCCACATCGCCGCCAAACGCTTGACTTGACCGGGGTGTTCACGCGCCAAGTCGTTCAATTCGGTCCGGTCGAGCTCGACGTCGTAAAGTTCCCACGGTTGATCTTTCAGGGCGACCAATTTCCATTTTCCATCGTGGACCGCTCGATTACCCTCGTGTTCAAAATATAGAGTGCGTGCCACATGCGATTCGGCGTGCATCAACGGCAGTAAGCTCTCACCAACCAAATCCAGCTTTGACGTGTATCGGGCACCGGTCAACTGTACCATCGTTGGCATTAGATCGATGATGTGAGCCGGCTGATCTTCGATCGCACCACGACGTATCCGGCCACCGGGCCAATGAATGATACACGGTGACGCAATGCCGCCCTCGTGGTTGTAGTGTTTTTGCAGACGCCACGGCGTATTCGAAGCATTCGCCCACGCGGAACCGGCGCTGTGAAACGTGCCTGGCCCGCCCATCGTTTCGATCTGTGGCCCACGGTGAAGGATGTTTTGATTGCTGGAACTAATGTCGAAACCGTAGGGATCCCATTCCGCGCATGCACCATTGTCCGACATAAAGATGACAAGCGTATTGCTAAACTCGTCCGCGAACCGCAGATCCTCGATGACTCGGCCGACGTTCTGATCAATGCGATCGATCATTGCGGCATAGATGGCCATGCGACGGGCCGAATCCATACGACGTTCCGCCGGCACATCCATCCAAGCCGGATTGATGCCCGTTTCATATTCACCAAAGTCCCAATAGCGTGAACGCGGGGTCAGTTTTGTACTTGTCGGCACAATCCCCAACTGCTTCATCCGTGACAACCGACGCTCGCGAATCGCGTCCCAACCCACGTGATAGGTATCGGCGTACTTTGCGATCGACTCGGCCGGCGCTTGCAAAGGAAAGTGCGGAGCGTGGTAGGCCAAATAGAGAAACCAAGGTTGATCCGGTGTCGTTCGAGCTTGCGAGAGAAACTCAATCGCATGATCCGTGACCGCGTCGGTACCATAGAATTCGCCCGGCGCGTAACTGATTTTCTTTCGTCCTGCCGGAGTTCGCACGTAATGATCCGGGTCCCAGAACGTTTGCGCACTGACCAAAGTTCCGTAAAACTCATCGAATCCGTGATCGCACGGGTCAGGCGTTCCAAGGTGCCACTTACCCGAGATGAATGATCGATAGCCGGCCGTTTTAAGAACTTGCGCGATCGTCAGCGCTTCGTCGGAAACCCGGCCTCGATAGCCAGGCAGCCCCAGGTCCTCAACCTTGTGCCCCACCCCGACACGATGCGGATATTGACCGGTCAGGATACTGACGCGCGATGGGCAACAACGTCCCGTGTTGTAAAACCGCGTCAGGCGCATCCCGTTTTCAGCCAGGCGATCCAATTGCGGCGTATCGATCTCGCCGCCATAGCATCCCAAATCGCTGTAGCCCAAATCGTCCGCGACGATCATCAAGATGTTTGGCTTCTGATTGGCCTCGGCAGATTGCCCGCTTGTGATTCTCGCGTCGGGAGCTTGCCCGAAAAGCGTGCTCGAGCAAAGCAAAAAAAAGCAACCCGCAGGCAACAACGCGGCATGATTACCGCGAACGATGAATGACGCCAGAGACACAGAACGGTTACGCCAAGCGGAGATTCGCAATCGATTTTGAATCGAGCCAAGCGATTGGGGCGATCGTCCTGTAATTCGTCGATACATTCAAAGTTCCCGCATTCAGTCTCGAATTTGTTTTTCCGGGACTGAATATACATCAACGGGAACCAAGAATCAGGCAATCAAATCGTGAATGATCTCACCGCCGAATTGGCTGAGCTGTTTGTATCGTCCGCCATGGAAGTACGTCAGCTTGTTATCATCGAGCCCCATTAAATGCAACAAGGTCACGTGCAAGTCTCGAATGGGATGAACGCATTCGACCGCCGTCGCACCGATCTCGTCGGTCGCACCGACGATACCTGGTTTGACACCGCCGCCAGCCAACAGCATGGTCATGGCGTCCGCGTTGTGACCTCGTCCGATCGAGTAAACACCGCCACGTTTGTTATTGTCGGGTGTTCGCCCGAACTCGCCGGTCCAGATCACAAGCGTTTCGTCCAGCATACCGCGAGCTTTCAGGTCCTTGATCAACGCAGCCATCGGTTTGTCGACACTTTTGATCCGTGCCGTATGGCCACGCTCAAGATAGTCGTGACTGTCCCATCCGCCGCTGAAAATCTGGACAAAGCGAACTCCCTTTTCAACCATCCGTCGGGCCATCAAACACTGACGACCGAACGCCGCCGTATCTTTATCATTAAGCCCGTACATCTCTTGAGTCTTTTCGGACTCATCATTGATGTCGACCACGCCGGGGACTTCCGTTTGCATCCGAAACGCCAACTCATAACTTTCCATGCGAGCACTCAGGTCCCGATGTTCGGGATGCCGCTGAAGATGCTGTTGATTGAGAAAGGAGAGCTCGTCGAGAAACTTTCGCTGGTGGTCACGTGACTTGTGCGAAGGCGATTGCAAGTCAAGAATCGGACTGCCTTCGGGGCGAAGCCGGGTTCCTTGGTAATACGCGGGCAAGAAACCGTTGGTCCAGTTCGTCGATCCACCTTGCGGAAGCGCAAGTTCGGTCATCACGACGTAACCGGGCAAGTTTTGATTCTCACTGCCTAAGCCATACGTCATCCACGATCCGACCGCCGGGTCACCACCGAGTCGGCTGCCGGTGTTCATGTGAAAAAGTGCTTCGGGGTGGTTCAGCGATTCGGCCGTGCAACCTCGAAAATTACAAAGCTCGTCGGCGACGACCGGATCGGCCATGTGTTGCCATTGGTCACACATATCGATTCCATTCTGGCCGACCTTGCGAGACTTGAACGGACTGCCGACAAAAAACTTGAAACCGTTAGCCAAACTGCGAGTTGATTTGCTTTCCGATTTATGCAACCGTTGCAGTTCGGGTTTGGGATCGAATGTGTCCATGTGGCCTGGGCCGCCTTCCATGAACAGCATGATCACGGCCTTGGCTTTGGCCGGATGCATCGGCGGTTTGGGCGACAGCGGCGAGTCCTCACCCGCAACTTGGCTAGCCGATGCTTCACCGGACAACAAATCGGTCAGCGCCAGCGAACCGAGCGATGCGCCTAAGCCGTAGAGAACATCACGCCGTGGGATCGCTTTTCTAGTAGACATAAACAAACTCGTTACTGTTAAAGAGCATCAAGCAAAGGTCCGCCAAAGCGCGCGTGTCTGCGTCGACATCGCTCGCCTTCTTGTCGGAGATGTAGTTTTCGAAAACGGGAAGAATCTCTTCGTACTCGAACGGTCGACCGGAGAATTCCTCAACCAACGATCGAGTGATGCTGGTGGGATATTCGACAGGTTCGGCTTCGGTTTGCCCGTGATAGGCAGTCATCTGTTGGACATAATCCGTCAAACGCGTTTTTTCGATCGATGTCGGTTTACGTCCAAACACCAAATGGAACGCGCGATTGATTTGCCCGTCCAGGTCCGCGGCATCTTTTTGCAGACGCAGCGCCAAAGCGATCGAACGATCGTTCATGACGTCACTGTTCATCAGCGTGAACGCCTGTGGCGACACCGCCGCAGCGTCACGTTGTTCACACGATTCGTTCGGGTTGGGTTGGTTAAACACTTCCAAGAACGGATCCGCCTGACCCCGAACACGATATGCATAGATCGACCGGCGGTTGCGCTGCCATGGCGTTGGCGATGGTTGATAGGCCGGTGCAATCGAGAACTGAATCATGCGCGGCTGCAACGCGACTTCCATATTGATCTCGGGCATGACGGGCAAGCCGCCCAACATCGGGTTTAACTCGCCGGTGATCTTTAACATTGCGTCGCGAATCTCTTCGGCCGTTAACCGACGTGTCGGATAATACGCCAACAGATCGTTGTTGGGGTCTTCGGTTTGCAGCTTTTCCATCTGTGGATGCGACGTGCCTTGACGATAAACGTCGGACATCATGATCTGCTTATGCATCCGCTTGATCGTCCAACCGCCTTCTACAAAATCAGCCGCCAACCACTCCAAGACTTCTGGATGCGTCGGCTTGCCACCTTTGGCGCCAAAATTGTTTGGGTTTCCAGCGAGCGGCTTTCCGAAATGATATTGCCAGATTCGGTTGACGATCGAGCGAACCGTCAACGGATTGTTCTCGTGTGCGATCCATTTCGCCAGCGAAAGTCGTCGGCCATCGTATTCGTCATCGATGACGTAGGGGTCATCGGCATTATCAGAAACTGGCAACTCGATAGCGCTCAGCACGCCGGGCCCAACTTTTTCGCCGGGTGCCTCTAGAGAACCGCCTGTGTAGATATAACTGACCAACTCTTTCGCCTTATCAACTTTCTTGGGCATCCGCATCTTTCGTGCGTTCAAGAAACCCGGCGTGGGGCCGTTGTAGACGCTTTGAACCATCGGCTCGTAACGCTCTAAGCGGCGCGTCCAAATCCACTGATCTTGCTCGCGAACCTTCAATCGCCCCTGTTCGACGTAGTCAAGCCCGGCGTGACGTGGCGGCTTTTCCTCGTCCGCCAAATCAGCCCACTCGGATTTGGGCACGTACTCAAGTCCATTGTCCTTGAACCATTGACGAGCCGCCGCCTCGCTCTTGTCGTTCAGTTCTTTGAGCTTCTTTTTGGTGTACCCCAGCAGTCGCTCGACCATTGCTTTGCCCTGGCCGAACCCATGCAGATTTTCTTCCGGCAAAAACTCTGCCTCACGCTCGGCCAACTGGGTGCCGGCAAACGTCGCGTACATCCGGTAATAGTCGCGGGTCGGCAACGGATCAAATTTATGATCGTGGCACTTACAACACCGCATGGTCGTCGCCAAGAACGTCTGCCCAACCGCGTTGACCACGTCGTCAAGGTACAACTGCCTGGCTTCGGGAACCTTGACCATGGCGGGGTCCCAGTGTCCTATCCGCAAGAAACTGCTGGCAACCAGCAGCTCGGGATCGCGTTGATCTTGAGGTTGTTGCTCGTAGATTTCGTCACCTGCCAACTGCTCAACAACGAATTCATCATAAGGCTTGTCGTTGTTGAACGCGCGGATCACATAATCGCGATAGCGCCACATGTTCGAACGTTCGTAGTCATTGGAGTACCCAGCCGTGTCGGCATATCGCGTGACATCCAACCAATGTTGTCCCCAACGTTCGCCGTAGTGTGGACTGGCGAGCAATCGGTCGATCAAATCACTCCATGCTGTTTCCGAATCGACATTCCAAGCCTGGACGAAATCACGAATCTCTTTTGGTGATGGAGGCAGTCCAAGCAAGTCAAGTGTTGCACGGCGGATCAATGTCCGCGGGTCAGCCTGTGGCGCGAGTGAGACCCCGGCAGCGGACAGTTTTTCGTTAACCAACGCATCGATCGGGCTGACCGAGTCTTGCCGATTTGCGAGGTTGGCAAGCTTGGGCTTAACGACCGGACGAAACGCCCAGATGTCTTCTTCGGCATATCGACGGTACGTCCATTCATCGCCCAGCCCACCGCTGGTTCGAATCAAGACGCCTTCGTCAGTGACTTCGGCGAGCCGTTCTTCGTCCCGATATTTCTTCTGAGTCTCTTCGTCGGGCCAAGGAGCGCCGGCCTCGATCCATCGCCGCACCATCTGAATTTGATCTTCGGTCAATCGATCATTTTCTTTGGGCGGCATTTCTAAACCGTCCCACGAAATCGCTTCAATCAACGTCCCATCGCCTGGCTTGCCGGGCACGACGCAGGGTTCTTCCGATTCACCGCCCTGCAAGAACCCATCACGGGTCAGGATACTGAAGTCACCTTTGATGTCGTCCGCGTCACCACCATGGCATCCAAGACATTTGTCTTTCAGCAGCGGCCAGACTTTTAGCGAAAACTCACGCTCGACATGTTCCAGCTCAGCTTTGCCCGTCCGTACAGCGGACTCATCATCGGCGGCGACGCCGGGCACGAAGAACCCGACCCAGCAGAGCAGGACGGCCGAAGTAATGGATCTCGTCATCATGCTTGACTTTCTCTTCAACGTTTGAGAGTTCCAGGTGAGGGAGGCGACGCCAACGAACATCCGCAGAGCCAACGCCGATTATAGCCGGCATACGGAGTCCGAAATCACGTCAAATGCACTGCCAAAGCAGGCGATCGCTCGGAAAAACGCGAGTTTCGACGTTCAGATCAACCGTTTCGTCACTCACTGTCCGTAACTAAATACCGGCAACTCATGATCGGTTACAAAACTGGCAAAAAAACTTTGCCCCGCTGCGTTTTGGTCTGCGCTAGAGAATCGATCCGAGGATTATGATCGACGCGCAAACATTGCTCAAAATGAGCAAGCCGTCAGGCTCGGGACGAGAGGAGGTGGACTCAATCGTGCCGCCTGCGAAAGACAGTCACGGCAGTTCACCGGTCGATCGAGTCGGCCTGGCGATCGATTTAATTCATCTCGCCAACCGCTTCGGTGTGCTTGCCGGCGAGGTCGATTGAGATCCTGGCTCGACTAGGCCGCCGCCCGACCATTGTGATGTAACCGCAACTCTTCGTCCTCGATGATGTGACAATGGACGTTGCCATCGCAGGCAGCTTTGACGCGTTTCTTGACGCTGCGACGCATCGCTTTGTGGTATCCCACCGACGCGGCAAAGAGAGTCACCAGGTCGACGAACTGACGACATTTCCCAAGTGGGTGTGCATCCAAATCCACATAGCTGTCCGACCCCATACAAAACAGTCGCCCGTCGACCTCGCCTATCGATTCGCCGTTGGCTTCGATATCAAAATCCGCGCCGATCGAAACCCAACGCCGCTTGAGCGACAAGTTCCACATCTGCTGGCCGTCATAAAAACCAAACGTAAAGATCGGTGGGATACGAAACGTGCGGTGGTTCTGCTGGACGTAAGTAACGAACTCGGTGCGTGGCAGAGTCACCACCATCGTCAACAGGCTGCGTTTGGATCCGATGGAGTTATGGATTTCGGTTGTGGTGACTTGTTCGATCGTTCCCGCCCAACTGACGCGCTGGCTGGTCGTTCGAAACAGTTTTAACACTAACCGTCGACGTTCGATGTCGCCTGGTTTCATGTTCATGACGTCGTCTTGCGCTAGCTCGGCATCCAGTTTGGCCGCTTGCTTGCTGTTCAAACGCCCCGATCGCTTGATGCTTTTCTTTAGCTCTTGCTTGCGTTTGCCTTGCAGCGCGTCCAGCGTATCGGCAAGCTCATCCTTACCTGGCTTCCAGACATCGGTCCGAATCCCGATCAAATGACTTTTTCGCCACTTGTTCGCTTCGCAGTCGTGTTCCGAGACGGTACCGACACAGTCCATGTGCGTGGTGAAGTGTTGAGTGTCAGCCGTTTTCAATTTCTGAAGAAATTCAACATTGCTGGGGTGAATTCCGGGCAAGGCCCACATATCGACGTATCGCTGGCAACCCAGTTCTTCTTCATCAGCCATGGCTTTTACCGCACTCCATTGCATGGTTCGTTTTATCGGAATGGCGTCGGGCGAAGCCACGCCGAGGCGCCTGCTAGCGCATCGAGCGTTGGGCCACGCCGCCCTTATCAGGCGATGTCTGGTGGACTTAGTCCAGTCCAATCATGGCGACGAATCAACGCCGATGTCTTTCTGGATCCTGACCCATTGGGCGCCGGCCGTTCCCCTGGTATTCCCTTGAGCGAAGGTAGCGACATTTCGGTAACGCATTCAAGACGTTTCGAATGCGTGTCGTCGATGTCGACGCACTGCGCTTCGGCCTAAGATCGGCACCGAGGTGGCCCCGACTTGAGCCGAATTCTTACAAAAAGGGCTCAATGAATGAGCGGATTCGCCGTCATATGGCCGACGCTGGTCCCCTTGCCATTGCGGCTGGTGATCACCTCGGTGGCCGCTTCGAGAAAACCGGGCTGATCGATCAGGTTCAGGATCGCTGGATGGCTCATCAGCGTCATTGCGGTCGACTTGTCCATCCGATTCTTCGATGCCAGTATTTCGCGAATGGTCGGGTCTTCCATCAGTTCGCGGACTGCGCGTTTTGTCTCGGGCCGTTTCTTTAGCTCGATCACCTGGGGATGATTCAACAGTTGGTTCATCTCGGTTGGATTATTCAACACACGAACAGTTTGCTGTACCTGATCCAGCTTGTTCAGCTGCGGAATTTTGACAAAGGGGTTGAATCGTTCGATGTACGGACCGATCTGGCTGGAATGCGTATGCTCGGCCACCGTCAGCACGGCATCTGAAATCATCTGGCCTCGCGGGCTTTTGGTCACACCCGCCTCGGCATTTCTTTGTTCCATCGGCTCGATCATCAACACGCCACCGAGCAACAGTAGAACGGCCAATCCGCCCTGCGCCGCGGCAAAGAAAAAACCAAACCAACTGTTCAGCCAAGCAAGTCCGGGGCGCCGCGACACCATCCGCGATGTCAGCACAATGAACGCGACCGTGACGAACAACGAAATCAATACTCCAATCGCACCAATACTGGCAAAGCGATTCGTCAGTCCGGTGGTGCCAAACCACTGCGAGAATCTAACTTCGTAGGCAACGCCCAGCTGCGGTGCATAGGCGATTGCCAATGCGATTGCCGCAATGGACCCCGTCAAACGCAGTGCACCCAGCCGAAACCCGCTAAAGGCCGAGAACATCACCACAATCGGAATGATCGCGATCAAGGCATCTTTGGCATAGATTCCGTATCCGCCGACGCCCATGAATACGGCCAGCCAAAACAGGCTGGCCGGCCAGCTCATCCGAGTTCGCGCACGGACGGGGGTGGATTCTTCAACGTAATAGCTGGCGGTTTGCATCGTCACGGCTCAAAAAGAAAAGACAGACTTTCCGCCAAAACATACGTCGCAAAACGTCCGCGTGTCGTCAGTCCTCTTTTCGATCGATACAACCGGCACAGGCGGTCAATCCGTCTGCCACCGGATCGCTAGTACCCTGGCGGCCAACAGGAAACCGACGCCGGTCAACATCAGTACGAACAGTTGGGGTGCCAGATCGGCAACGGGCAAATCTCGCCAAAACACCTTGTCATATCCATCCAACGCCCATGCGTTGAATGTCCACTTGCCGATCTCGCGCATCCGTTCGCTCATCACGTATCGAGGCACCATCGATCCACCAAGGGCGCTCATGGTCAACACCACGATGACTGACAATCCGTTCAGCTGCCCACGCGTTTTGCACAGTGTCGCCAACAGCAGTCCCAGCGAAGCGGCCGCCGACGCGGTTACGACCGTCATCATCACAAATCCGTCCAGCCGCGAAGTAACATCGACCTGGAAGACAACCTGCGCCCAAATGAACATCACGACGACTTGCAGGATGCCGATCGTGGTCATGTAAAACCATTTACCCAGCAGTAACTGATCCATCGTCAGTTGCGTTGCCAACAATCGGTCCAGCGTTTGGTTTTCTCGTTCTTCCAGCAAAGCGCCGCCGCCACCGGTCGCGCCGAACAACAAAAACATCACAGCGATGCCCGCCGCGTACATACTGACGATCGGATTCGATTTACCTTCACCGATCACGTCGATGACTTCGACTGCGGATTCGGTCAACGCTGGCTCAGGATCGGTTGACGCTGGCTCAAGTCGCGTTAAAGCGCCCGAGCGAATTCCGCTCGCACGATTTCTCATCGACGATTCGACGATTGCTTGCGTCACAATGGCGGACACCAGTTGCGGTGCTACTTGATCAGACGCATCGGCCAACAGATTCGCCTGCACGCTTCCTGCGCTGTCTCGCAATTCAATTGCCACCGATACGCCACCGCTGCGAACCATTTCGATTGCTTCATCGCTGAGAATGGATTCGCGGTCTTCGCTGCGCATGATGCGCAGCCCCTGGCTGTTGATCAACGCATCGGCAACGGCGGCGGCTGCGGCGGATTGAGTTTGATCGACGATGACGACTTTGACTTTGGACGTCGTCGCACCGACGCCTTTGCCAAAGATCAACGCAAAGATGCTAAAGAACGCGACCGGTACGATGAACAGTAACATCAATTCGCCACGATTGTGCCGCAGCCGCTGCAGGTTCATCAGAAACACGGTCCAGATCATCCGAAACTAATCCCTCAGCTCGTGACCGGTCAGGTGTAAGAACACGTGGTGCAGTGACGGCGACGTGACCTCAACGTCGCGCACCACGTAACCTTCGCCACTGACCGATTGAACAAGACTGGACAGCTCGGTCGTCACGTTTTCGATCCGAGTCGTCAACAGCGTCTCACCCACGTTACCCACCGTGTGGTCCGAGTGAAAAGCGGTACGAATCGGCTGGTCCAGCGGTTTATCAATTCGCAGACGCACCATTCTTGACGATCCAACGGTTTGATCAACCAAGTCGTCCAGTGAACCGTCGGCAATCACTCTGCCCTGATCCAAGACGACAATGCGATCGCTTCGCTGCTGCGCCTCGTCCAAGTGATGTGTCGTCAGCACAATCGTAGTCCCCGACTCATGCAATTGATCCAGCATCGAAAAGATGCGTTGGCGGCTCTGCGGATCGACGCCCACGGTCGGTTCATCCAACAACAATAGCGGCGGCGAATGCAGAACGCCGCAAGCCAAATTGACACGGCGTTTCATCCCGCCGGAAAAGCCGCCAACTAAATCGTTCGCTCGCTCGGACAGCCCCGTCCAAGACAATGCCCAATCGACACGGTCCCGCGTCAACGCGCGCGATAGACCATAGAATCGACCAAACGCATACAGGTTTTCTCGCGTCGTTAAGTCCGGATACAGGGCGATCTCTTGCGGCACGACGCCCAAACAGTCCCGCGCGTGCGATTCGGAAACGGCCCGGCCGAGAATGCTCACCTGCCCAGAGTCGGGTTTGGTGCGTCCGGCGATCGTTCGAATCAGCGTCGTCTTGCCGGCACCATTGGGGCCCAGCAAGGCGATTCGCTCGTGCTGCATCACGTCACAGCTGACCCCTCGCAGCGCATCAATCGCCCCGTACGATTTACGCAGCCCCGAAATGCTTAGCACCGCCCGAGCCGCGTGGCCATTGCGTGCTGAGGAGTCGGTGACGGTCGAGGTGGTGGATTGATTCAACGTTTCGTAGCAACCGGCCAAACAATCAAGCGTGGCGACATGAAAAGTAGTACGTTGGTCTGCGAATCAAGCCTCTGTAATCGGCATCGGTCGCGCCGTATCGTAGTAGAATGCCAAGCCGTCGTCAGTATCGATTTACCGGAGTATTGATTTGCCGGCATCGCCGGCCAAACGTGCAACGGCAGACGACGCCGGAATTCGTTTCCGTCGTGATTCACCACATCGCTCAAACCGATTCCGCCCGTGCGGATCAATGATAGCCGTAAGAGACCTAAATGCCCGAACGACTGCGTGAACTCTGGAATGCGAACCATGGAAACGTGCTGTTGGTGACGTTGATCCTGATCTTGGTCGTCGGCGCTGGCCTGCTGCTCTACGATCAAAACCGGTTCGTCCCCGTCTCATTTCCTGATGGCCAATTCATTCGCTCGCGACAGACGACCACGAATGAAGACGATCAAATCCCCCAACTATTAGTGAAAGTGGTCAACGCGGCAAACGATCAGGGCACCATTTTGGTCGCCATTTACCAAGACGAAATCAGTTTCGAGAACAAACAAGACTCCACCATCTCGCAAGAGTTTCAGATCATCGATGGCCAGGCAACGCTGGCAATCCCACTGGAAATCTTACCCGCCCGGTTTGCGATTGCCGCCTTTCACGACATGGATGGCGACGGGGTCTTGGACCGCAACACCCTGGGCATTCCGACAGAACGTTACGGTTTTTCTCGCGGTGCCCGTGGCCTGACCGGACCACCCAAATTCGCAGCGGCTGCCATCGATCGACCGGACACAGAACAATCGATTTTAATCGAATTGAAATAGCAATTTGGCAAGCTGCCCCACCCGCCAACTGACCTGCCCACCGAACCTGCTCTCCCCACCAATCCTGAGGTCTCCATGAGAAACTTAGTCGCATTCACTCTGCTGCCCCTTGCCGTAGCACTTGCAACGGCCACATCGACACCACACGCCAATGCGAACGATTCGCCCAACGTGATTTTGATCTTTGTCGACGACATGGGTTATGGTGATTTAGGCTGTTACGGAAACCAGACGATCAAGACACCCAACATCGATCGCCTTGCCGCCGAGGGACAGCGATGGACCAGCTTTTACGCCTCAGGATCCACGTGTGTCCCGAGTCGACGTGGATTGATGACCGGCCGGCACCCGGTGTTGATGGGAAAGGCTGACTTGAAATCGTCTCGTGATAAACTGATGCCGGCGTTGTTCAAGGCACAGGGTTACGCCACCGGAATGTTAGGTAAGTGGCATCTGGCGGGTTACCCAAAAGACTTTACGACCAGTCCGATGCATCCGCTGGAATGCGGATTCGACACACACTATGGCACCCCCGGCAGCAATGACGTTCCCGCGCCGAAAGGGACGGTTCAGAACCGAGCGTTGTTTGATCGCTGTGATAAATTTACATTTCAAGTGCCACTGATCCGTGGTCGCGAGGTCGTCGAATTTCCGGCCGATCAAGAGCAATTCACTGCTCGTTACACACGTGAAGCGGTCCAGTGGATTAAGGAGCGTCAGGATAAGAAATTCTTTCTGTATCTCGCCCACAACATGCCGCATGCACCGGTCTTTGCGTCGCCATCATTCCAAGGCAAAAGCGACGCGGGTCGTTACGGCGACGTCGTTGAAGAAATCGATTGGTCGGTCGGCGAGATTATGAAAGCCGTCAAGGATTCCGGTATCGACGAGCAAACGCTGATCGTCTTTACCAGCGATAACGGCCCCTGGTCGATGTTCGAAGTCCATGGCGGAACGACCGGGCCACTGCGAGGCGAAAAAGGCACTTCGTGGGAAGGCGGATTTCGTGTACCGGGCATCTTCCGCTGGCCGGGCACGATCAAGCCAGGCGAAGTCGACGCGATGGCCGCCAATCTGGACTTGATCGCCACGTTCGCCAGCCTGATCGGAACCGAACCACCATCGCAGCAAACCGGATTTCAATCGCTGGACCTGTCCGGCACGTTGCTGCGAGGCGAGCCGAGCCCTCGAAACAATTGGTACTACACCGGAGGCGCCACCGCGTTTCGCAGCGGCGACTACAAGATCCATCTCACGTCAAAGGCCCGATCGAGTAACCCTGATACGCGAAAGCGTGAGCCCGTCGCGGTCCACGACCCGCCGCTGCTGTTCGACCTGAGCAAGGACATCGGCGAGCAAACGAACATCGCGGCCGAGCACCCCGATGTCGTCGCACGTTTGCTGAGTGAAATGAACGCACTGACGGGCCAGGCGTCAACGGGCACCCCGTGACCGGTCCATCAACGTAAGTCGATTGCCCCGCAAATAACTTCATGTGAGCCGCGTCGCGCAAGCCGCCGGGCGCATCGTCATCCGTGAGCCGCGACGCGTAAGCGGCCGGGCGCATCGTCATCCGTAAGCGGCCGGGCGCATCGTCACCGTGAGCCGCGTCGCGTGAGCGGCCGGGCGCTTCGTCACCGTGAGCCGCGACGCGTAAAGCGGCCGGGCGCATCGTCACCGTGAGCCGCGTCGCGTAAGCGGCCGGGCGCATCGTCATCGTGAGCCGCGTCGCGCAAGCGGCCGGGCGCATCGTCATCCGTGAGCCGCGACGCGTAAGCGGCCGGGCGCATCGTCACCGTGAGCCGCGTCGCCCGCCGCATCAGCGGTGACCGATATTTCAGCACGACGAGTACGCGACCGTGCCGATTTCAACCGCTTCTAGTTCAATTGAAAAGGATTGTCGGCGTCTTCGGTTTGCTTGACAAAGTCCTGGTCTCGTTGGCTTAGCTTTTCGATCGGAATCGTCATGGTCCGACCATCGGCACGTTTCAGCAGCACTTTGCCTGCCACGTTGCTGACGAATGTCGCCTGGACACTAAAGCGTCCCGATGCGTCAGACCAAGTTCGCACCTGCGACGTCGTTCTCGTCCGCGACCGAGGGCGTGCGGGCTGTTCCAGTTCTGGCGGCGCAAGCTGAATACTACGTCGCTGAACGATTTCTTCGTCGCGGCTATTTTCTTTTCCCCAAGTCAGGAATGCGATCTTGACCGATCCGTCTGACATCAACTCTTTGATCCGGCCGGGCCGCCAAAAGGAACCTCGCCGCGAACGTTGTGCTTGGACCAACTGCCCCACATAAAGAGGTGTGATGGACTCGACAACCAGCCCGGTTGATTTGACGGTGCCGGGCCCTTGATACGCCTTGGCAAGGTTCTTTTTCGTCGCGTATGCCGGCGACCATTTCATCATCGCGTTGTGCGCGGCCGCGGCGGTCTTCTTATCCGAACTGGAAAGATGTGATTCGATCGCCGCGACAATCTGACGATCGGGATTCTCCAACGACTTTCCAGCGAGGATGCCGAGGGTTGCTTGAATTGCTGCCGGGTCGCTAGACCGCAGGTCGATCATCGCGGTTTCTTTTTCGATCGCAGAGAGCGGCCGTTCGGCTAGCGCCTTGGCGTCCGCTTTTGCTTTTGCGGCTTCGTCCGCTTTGCGCTTTGTCTCGGCCTCCATGGCCGCCAACTTTTCAGCCGAGATCCGATCGTATTTCAGCGAAATCGGGACGGTCGTTGACGAATTACCCGACTTCACGACTAACGAAATTTTCATGTCGCACGCGTGCGGGACGTGATCGACGCGATCAAAGGACCACGTACCGGTTCCCTTCATTTCAAAGGTGTCTTTGCCATCGGCCTGCGGCGTGAACAATCGGTAAGTCTTTCTTACGTTCACGATGTTGCCTTGCTGACCGGCAAGAACATAGCTGCTTTTTTCACCGCCGGCCTGTTTGCTTTCTTGATTGCTGCCGCCGCCAGGCCCGAACCGACCGAACGGACTGAAGCGATCGCGTCGATCATCACTTTCTTCGGTGATCGAGACCCCCGTGTCGCTGTCCCACCGATTCTCTTGCCCGGCGGGTAATGATTCGAACGGGATTAGCGAAAGATTTCCCAACAGGTATGGCAATTGCGAGTCGCCGGTCATCGCCAAGACGCCTCCGCGCGATCCGATCGTGATCTTGTTCGTCGTTTGGGTCTTGCCCGCGAACGTCGGTCGAGAGAAAGGACTTGAGAACGACGGAGGTCCAGGAAAGCGTCCCGGAAATCCGCCACGCGAGGACCCTTTGTAGCTTTTCGATTCTTTCAAGCCACCGCGATACGTTACCGTCGATTGATCGGCACCTCCCTTGGTGACGCTGTAGTGGATCAATCCTTTGTAAGTCGTCGTGGCTCCGGGTGATTCCACCTCGATCGCTACTTCGTAAGAAAACTTTTGCCCGTCGGTCCATTGGTATCTCATCGGTTCCGCGACACAGACATCCGCGACGATGGCACTTACAAAGCATCCCAGCAGAACACAAAACCGCAGCTCGCCATTCATTTCCATCGACCTCAATCAAACCTAAAACGAATCCGCATGGACAAAAAATCATCATAACAGCTGGCCGATTGTGAACGTTGGCATACTTCAATTTGAAAGGGCGCAACTGGAATCATCCGGATCGGCCCATCCCTATCGGCAACGGTTCTATCGGAAACAGCTCTAAGGCGGCATTTCAGTCCGGCTTTTTCGGTTTCTCGGCAATCCGAATCCCAGGCGCCCCAAACTTGGTTGTTGGTTACAATTGAAGGCCCCCCAAACATCCCCCGCTTACATATTGCCCACCGATAATCCATGAGAATGGCGCTGCGTTTTTGGCTCATCTGTTGTTTGGTGATGGTCGCCCGTGTCGGAATGTCGGAATCTCCGTCGCCCGGCGAAAAACAATCACCCGGCGAAATCTCACCACCCGGCAAAATCTCATCGCCCGGCGAACCCCAGTCGCCCGGCCGGACCCAATCGCCTAAATCCCCCAACGCGACAGAACAAACGAACCCGGCCGACTCGAATCACTCGGCGGTCATGCCCAAGAAACATCGGGCACTGATAAGCCGGTACTGTTTTCAGTGTCATGACGCCGACACCCAGGAAGGCAATATCGATCTTGAATCGCTGTCCTTCGATTTGCGCACCCTCGAGACGGCCGAGATGTGGCACAAGGTGCTCGGCGCGATGAACGCGGGCGAGATGCCGCCGGAATCCGAAACACAACTGACGGCAGCCGAAAAAACAGAGTTTCTGGACGTTCTGTCGGCGCGGGTTGTGTCGGCACGTCAGTTGTTAAGCGATCAGGGCGGCGAGATCACGATGCGTCGACTCAATCGCCGCGAGTACGCCAATACCATCTGCGACCTGTTGAATGTCGTCGTCGATGTGAAAGACTTACCCAACGATGAGAACTCTGGCGGATTTGATACGTCCGGATCGGCACTATTCCTGTCGAGCGACCAGTTCGAAAAGTATTTGCAAATTGGGCGTCAAGCTCTCGATCTTGCTTTCTCGATCGATCAAAACACTGCGCGCTCGGTCAGCGTGCGACGCGAGACAGAAAAAACAGCGAATCAGCAAATACGGTCTCGATTGAAAAATTTGACCGCCGCTTATGAACGCGCTCAGGCGTTCCGAGCATCCGATAAACCGGCGACCGAGTTCGGGTTCATCGACGAGAGTCGAGTCGCGTTCGAAGAAGGTGCCTACCATCGCCAATCACCGCCATACCAACGCTATCTCGAATTACCCGAGACGGAAAACGGAGTGGTGTTGATAACGTCATTTGCCGGCGCCATGTTGGACGTGACGAAGATTCCCAACAGCGCACCGGCGGGCAAGTACATCTTGCGAATTCGCGCCGGCGCCCTGGAAGGCGCTCCCGAGGACAAGCGTTTCCTAGAATACGGTAAAGAACTTGAGGGCGCGCGAGCCGGCGAAATGAACGTCCTGGGCGCTCGATATGTCAGCGGCACCGTCGAGAACCCCGAAGTGATTGAGATTCCGATTGAATTATCGTCCGCTTCTGGTCGCTCACTCGCCCTACGTGCGCGACAGCACAATAACCGCACCGCCGCGCGGCGCGTTTATCAAGCCGCGTTGGCAATGGGCAAGCCGATGCCGGACCCAGCCATATGGGTCGACTGGGTCGAACTGGAAGGGCCAATCATTGATCAGCAATCCCCCTCGCCCCGCGACAAGATCCTCTTTCGCAGCGATGACGAAGATTCCGATGCTTATGCAAAGCGTGTGATCACTCGTTTTGCTCGGCGTGCCTTTCGTTCCAAATCACCAGCGCCGAATTACGTATCGAGACTGATGGAACTCTATTACGATCGACGTGATGCCGGCGAACCCTTCGACGTGGCGATCAGAGAACCACTTTCGGTCGTGCTCGCGTCGCCCAGCTTTCTGTATCTCAGCGAGCCGAAAGATTCCGCCGCGACTCGCAAGCTGACCGACAGAGAACTCTCGGTCCGGCTGTCGTACTTTTTGTGGAGTTCACCGCCGGATGCCGAACTGCGCAAACTCGCATCACGCGGCGAACTTTCCCAACCCGCAGTGTTGTCCGCACAAGTCGATCGGATGCTTTCGTCGCCCCGTGCCGCAGAATTCGTCAGCGGTTTCACGCATCAATGGCTGGCCATGGATCGCCTGGACTTTTTCCAGTTCGACGCCGATCGATACCCTGAATTTGATGACAGCGTTAAAGCTGCATCTCGGCTGGAAGTGTACCGCACGGTCGAAACGCTAATCAACGAAAACCTATCGATCACGAACTTGCTGGATTCCGACTTCGTTGTCATCAACGATCTGCTTGCCAGCTATTACGGTATTCCCGGTGTTCAGGGCGCGCATTTTCGCAAAGTCAGCGTGCCCGAGAACCAACCTCGCGGCGGGTTACTCGGGACGGCAGCGGTACTGGCGATGGGCAGCGACGGAACACGTTCCTCGCCTGTCGAACGCGGCGCCTGGGTGATGCGAAAGCTGTTGAATGACCCGCCGCCACCGGCGCCTGCGAATGTTCCGCAGCTTAGCCGGTTGGAGGATGCTGCGTTGTCGGCCCGTGAGTTACAAAAGGCGCACCAGGAAGAACCACAATGCGCTCAATGCCATCGCAAGATCGACCCGATCGGCTTCGGTCTCGAAAATTTCGACGCCGCAGGCCGTTGGCGTGCCAAAGAAACCGTTGAGATTCCCGCCAAGAACAAGCGTGGCAAGCCCAAGCAAGAACTCTTTGCGATTGACCCCTCTGGCAAATTGCCCGATGGCACCACGTTCCGCGATTTTGACGATTTGCGATATCAGCTTTCAAGACACAACGAAGACTTCGCGCGTGGATTCACGAAAGCATTGATAGAATACGGACTTGGTCGACCCTATAGTTTTTCGGATGAACCGTTGACCCAGGAAATAGTAGATGCCGCGAAAGTAGACGACTTTGCCATCCGTCATTTCATTCATGCGTTGGTCAGTTCAGAATCCTTCCAAACGAAATAGCCCACCCGAGATATCACGATGAATAAAACAAGCTCGAAATCGCGACGCAACTTTCTGCGCAGCAGCAGCGCCTTGATCGCGTTACCTTTCTTGGAATCGCTCGGCCATCGACGTTTCGCTTCGGCTGCGCAAACGCAAACGCCCGCCACACGGATGGTGTTTCTCGGGTTCGGCTGGGGCGTGACCAGAGAGACTTGGTTTCCGGACACAAACAAGACCGGCCGAGATTTCGAATTGCCCCAGGGGCTTCGGCCGCTGCGTCGGCACAAGAACGATATCACAATCCTGCAAAACCTATCCAACCAATACAGCAGCGAAGCGCACTGGGGCAGCACGTTTTATCTGACCGGTGCGAATCGGTACGGCGAACCGGGCCAGAGTTTCCACAACACGGTCTCGGCCGATCAAGTCGCCGCCGAACAGTTCGGACGGCACACACGTTTTACCTCGATCCAGTTAGGCACCGAAGATGCTGACAACTCGGGCCACGGCCCAGGACTTTCACTGGCTTGGAATCGGCAGGGCAAACCCATCGCGGGTCTTGACACTCCTGTAGCTGCCTATCACAAGCTATTTTCCGGTGACGATACGCCACTGGAACAGCAACAAGCGATGCTGAAACGCAAACGCAGCGTGCTCGACACCGTTCGCGAAGACGCCAAGTCGGTCGACCGCGACCTCAGTGCGACCGACAGCAACAAGTTGTCTGAGTACTTGCAGTCGATTCGCGACATCGAAACGCGACTGTCAAAAGAAGAACAGTGGCTGGACGTCCCCAAAAAGCGACCTAGCGATCCGCCAAAGGTTCCCGGCGGGGACATCGAAGGTTACGAAGAAGTCAAAGTCATGTACGACTTGATGGTCGCGGCGATGCAAGTCGACGCCACGCGCGTGCTGACGTATCGCCAACCGGTCGACACATTCATTCGCAGCCTTGGTGCCACCATCAGTGGTCACAACATGAGCCACTACACCAGCGGCGAGCGAAAAACCGTATCGCAGCTGCGCGACGAAAAACAATCAGAACTGCTCGCCTACTTCATCGATCGGCTAAAGGATTCCAAAGAATCCGACGGCAGCTCGTTATTTGATCACGTCTCACTTAGCTACGGCAGCAATATCCACTCGATTCATTATCTGGACAACTGCCCAACCGTCATCACCGGTGGAGCCGCCGGAATCAACCATGGTCGCCATCTGGTGATGGAAAAAGACACGCCGCTATGCAACCTGTGGCTAAGTCTGTTGAAAGGTGTTGGTATCGAAGTCGATTCACACGGTGACAGCACGGGCACGATCGACGAATTGTTCGCATAGCCAACATGTTCAATTGATTCGCCGCGGTCGCGACACCGTGACCGCCGATCCGTCCGCAATGAATGCGGAATCAGGCGTTCGAGAAAGCGTTTCGGCGAATCCGTCGCCGTACTGCGCCATCACATCACAATCGAACCGAAAAGATGCGGCTTGCCAAACGTTCCAAGGAACATGTTTGACTTGGTACTCAAACGTGCTTCCATCGCGTTGCTGCGAATATCCCCAGTAGTGCTCGGCGATGAATTGCTCGTGTGAGTCAGCGACCAGCGGCGAGGCTCGTCCGGATCCGCGGGCGGCGATGCTGTTCCATCTGCCCTGGTATTTCCATTGGTACTCGACATCGATGGAACCATCGTTACCAATCGATCCATCGTTATCAATGGAACCATCGTTTGCATCGCGAACGATGGAGTGTCGCATGGGGACGGCGTCGTATTGCTCGTTGTATCCTCGCCGGGCTACCGCGGCGATCGCCCATCGCGGGACCAGCTCGCTGACGAACGCAACCCCGCGTTTGATCGTCGGCGCCGAATCGGATCGAATCGGTGGCTCCTCCAGACGCCGAACATAAAACCTCAGATTCAGTTCTTCGAAATTACGATGAAAGGGGATCGGCATCCCCAGTACACAGGTGTCCAGGAACATAAACCCGACGATGCTGACGTAGGTCTTGTCGTCATGGAAATCGATCTCGGTTCCCAGCGGCACCAAGGGGGCGACCAATTCGGGATCAATTTGCCAATTCAGCATCACCAGTGATCGCCACTGAGCTGACAAGAAAACGTGGTCAGTCGGCAAACGTGGATTCAACGCGACACCGCCTTCGAATGATCTCAGAAAGTCGAAATTCTTTCGGATGGAAACTTTTACCTATTTCCTCTGCACCGCCAAATCTAAACCGAATTGAACACACTCGGAGGTCGGTGATAGCAAGATAGCGTCACAAAAGCCAAGATTGGATCTGACGATTTTCGGATTGTCCGCTAAACTGCGCCAACAATGGATGGCTGACTAGCGGCGTCAGTTGCGCATTTCTATTTTTTCGCCGCGTCTTCTCAAGCGTCTCCTGACGCTGCCAATGGAAGGTAAAGATGATACCTATTCGGAACGGGGCCGATTACCGTTCGATCTTGTGGGTCTTGATTGCGATCGGCTTGGTGGCCGCACAATATAGCGACCCAACCCTTGTCAAATACCTATCGCCGATCAGCTGTTACGTCTGCATTGCCTGTGGCACGATTGCCCACAATCACAACCACCGCGCAACTTTTAGCAATCAACGGTGGAATAACGTCTTCGGTCATATCCTGACGATTTTTTACGGATACCCAACGTTAATGTGGGTTCCCACGCACAACCTGAATCACCACAAGTTCGTCAATCGTCCTGGCGACGCCACGGCGACGTGGCGTTACACGAACAAGCATACCCTGTGGGTCGCGCTCACCTATCCACTTGTTTCGGGTTACTTTCAAAGCTTTCCGATCAAGGAATATATCGCGCGCGTTAAAGAGCGAAAGCCGCGTCTGTACGCGCGAATCCGGTTTCAATATGCGTTTTGGATCGGTACGTATTTGGCAATGGCCGCGTTTGCCGGCTATCTGTATCACAGCCAGCAAACCGGTCTCGGCCTGTACGTTTGGTTCTTTTCCTTGATCCTGCCTGCGATCTGCAGCAGCACGGTGATTATGTTTTTCAACTTTATCCAACACGTGCATACCGATGCTTGGTCCGAGAGCGATCATTCACGAAACTTTACCGGCAAGTGGTTTAATTTCCTGTTCTTCAATAACGGCTACCACACGGCCCACCACGATGACCCGGCACTGCACTGGAGCGACTTGCCGCAAGCTCACGCGGCCATTGAGTCATCGATCGCGCCAAGTCTGAACGAGCCCAATCTGGCTTGGTTCTTGATTCGTCAATATGTGATTTCGCGATTCAAACCCAGTGTCGGAACCTCGCAAATCGGCGACTTGCCGAGCAAGGAAACATCCGAGTCAGTCGTTCCGGCCCCGAAAATGCGGTCGAACGTGGAAATCGCCGAACCCGCCTCGAGATAAATCGCCGAACCGGCTTCGAGAGAATCGGTGGGTCGACCGATTCTCGGGCGAGTGTTCCGGTGTGCCGCATCCGAGTCGGATCGTGGATGCAACCCGGGACCATTTCTAACGCGTTGCTTTTGGACGCTGCTTTTTACACACTGAATTCACTCGCTGAATTTACTCGCTGGGCATCAAGCGAAAATTTCATCAGCGACGCGGCCATAGACGTCGGTCAGCCGGAAGTCTCGACCGGCGTAGCGGTAAGTCAGCTTGGTATGATCGATGCCCAGCAAGTGCAGCACGGTCGCGTGTAAGTCGTGCACATGCATTTTGCCTTCGGTCGCTGCGATACCGAACTCGTCCGTCGAACCGTAGTTCATCCCACCTTTGACGCCGCCGCCGGCCATCCAAACGGTGTAACCGGTCGCGTTGTGATCGCGACCGTCGTCGCGGCGAACCGCCGGTGTGCGCCCGAATTCGCCGCTCCAGATGACCAAAGTGTCTTTCAGCATGTCGCGTTCTTTCAGGTCACTCATCAACGCCGCGATCGGCTGATCCGTCGCTTGACAATTCGACGTCAAACGCGCGTGCAAACCGCTGTGCTGATCCCAGTTTTCATGGGTAAGCTCGATGTACCTGACGCCGGCTTCGGCAAATCGTCGAGCCATCAAACACTGACGCCCGAACTCGTCGGTCCCCTTACCACCAATACCGTATTTCTTCAGTGTGGCTTCCGACTCTTTGGTCAGGTTCATGACATCCGGAACGGCACTTTGCATTCGATAGCCAAGCTCGTAGGACTCGATCACGCCTTCCAGTTCAGTGTTGGTCGGATTGCGTCGAGCCGCATTACGGTTCATCGATTGCAGCAGATCGATTTGTTTCCGCTGCAAATCACTGGCCAGTTGCAGGTTCTTGATATTGTCAACGCTGGCGTTGGCCATGTTGCCGCTACGACCGATTGCCGTGCCCTGGTAAACGGCGGGCAGGAACGCGCTGCCATAGTTCTGAGCCCCGCCGAGCCGCGTGGGCGGCTTGATCGTGATGAAACCCGGCAAATCCTGGTTTTCAGTTCCCAGTCCGTACAACACCCAAGCGCCCACCGACGGACGAACAAATTGAAAGTTGCCGGTGTGCAGTTGCACCAGCGCCTGTGGGTGGTTGGGAATATCCGTGTGCGATCCGTTCAATACGCACAGGTCATCGGCATGCTTGGAAAGATGCGGAAAGAGTTCCGAGATACGAATACCGCTGTCACCGTGCCGATTGAACTTCCACGGCGACTTCTTCAACCGGCGGCCATTCTGTCCGTTCAGCCCGACGCCGACGGAACCTGGTTCTTTACCATCATGCTTGGCCAGTTGTGGCTTGTAATCGAACGTATCGACGTGCGACGGGCCACCGCGCATGCAGAGAAAGATGACGCGTTTCGCCTTCGCTGGAAAATGCGAATCCTTGGGCGCCAACGGCCCCGATTGCTCACTGATCGCCGCCTGAGTGGCAAGCCCAGAAAACGCAAGGTAACCAAACCCGCAACCGGTCGTTTGCAATGCGGTTCTTCGTGAAAACATGGGCGTGTCTCTTGGGTGTTGGTAGGGTCAGCGACGGTGCCGGCAAAGTTGAATCGCCGGCACGGACGATGGCCTCATGGGTGAGTTACTATCGCCTGAACGGTTAGTTGATGTATCGAAATTCGCTGGACGCGAACAACGTTTGACAGAAACTGGACCAAGCCTGCAGCTGGCTTTCACTTTCGCTCTTTTTGGTTTTCTGTGCTTCTAAAATTGATTGCATTTCGTCGATGTATCGAATCGCTTGCTTGATTTCGTTGTGCGTCGGCTTGCGGCCAACTGACAATCGATAGGCAAGCCGCACACGGGCGTGATCGTCTATCGACGCTTCGTCCAATAACCGTTGTGCAAACGTCGCGGCGGTCTGCATGACGAACTCGTCGTTCATCATGTACAGAGCTTGCGTGGGTACAGTTGTCACGTCACGAACGCCCCCGATGATGCTTGGTTCGGGAAAGTCAAAGATGCGAAGTATCGCTGGCAGTTCTCCCCGCACGATCGGCAAATAGACACTCCGCTTCACGCCTGATTCGTGCAATTGTTCGGCTTTCAGCGTTTGGCCCACCAGCCCTTCGCCCACTTTGGCGACGATTGACGCCTGCCCAGGCGACAGGTCGATGTTGCCCGCCGATGCCAACATCGCATCACGTATCGCTTCGGCTTCCAGTCGTCGTTGATTTGCCCGCCAAAGCCATTCGTTGTCGGGGTCCGCCGCATTGCCGGCGACGCTGGATTCGGTCGACAAACGATACACCCGACTGGTCATGATTCGGCGTATCAACTGCTTGATCGATCCACCGTCCGCCATGAACTCGCTGGCCAAATGGTCCAGCAGGTCAGGGTGCGTTGGGCGATCGCCGTTGGCGCCAAAGTTATTGACGGTGGCCACGATGCCACGCCCAAATAAGTGTTGCCACACGCGATTAACCGCGACGCGAGCTGTCAGCGGGTTGTCGAAACCGACAATCCAATTTGCCAATTCCAACCTGCCGCTGCCGTCATCCGGGATCGCGGGTGGTTCACCCAGGGTTACGATCGTCAGAAATCCCCGAGGGATCGTACCGCCGTATTCGTCTGGCTCGCCGCGGATGCGCAATTTCTCGTCTTCCGCATCACTCGCATCGATCATGGCCATGACCAAAGTCGTGTCGTCGCCAATTTTCTGCTCGGGTGCGGACACCTGTTTGATGCGATTGGTCCATTTGCGAATCTCTTCGTTTGTTTCGCGGATTTTTCGACTTGCGACTTGCTTCGCCTTTTCGTTTTTCGCACGCTCGAGCTGTTTTTCATACGCCGCTAGCTTTTTATTTTCACTCTTTAGCTTCGATTCATAAGTCTTTTTCAGCTTTGCGTTGTTCGACGCCCCACTGGCTGCAACTGGCCGGGCCTTGTCGCCCGAGATCGCCAATACTCGGCCCGGGTTTCGGTTACCATTCGTTTTGCCGACCCCGTAAAGCGTTTCACTGCTGGTAAAAATTCCGGCCAGCGAGTAGTACTCCGACTGTGGAATCGGGTCGAATTTGTGGTCGTGACATCGGGCGCAACTTGCCGTCAAACCGAGGAAGGCTCGGCTAACCACATCGATTTGTTCGTCGGCGACATCTAAAGCGAATTTCTCTTTGTCGGTTTCGTTTAGCGATTTGGGGCCGATCGCCAACAGCCCGGTTGCGACAAAGTTTGCATGGCGTTCATCCAAGCTGTCGTATTCCAACAAGTCGCCGGCAATTTGTTCTCGCACGAAATCATCGTACGGCTTGTCTTGATTGAACGCGTCGATCACCCAATCACGATAGCGCCACGCATGGGGAAAGGTGCCGTTACGCTCCATTCCGGTCGATTCGGCGAATCGAACAACATCCATCCAGTGGCGTCCCCAACGTTCACCGAAATGCCGGCTGGAAAGCAGTTCGTCGACCAGCATCGCGATCGCCGAGTCCGCGTCGTTGGCGTAATCGACCAGGAACTGATCGACTTGCCCTGGCGTCGGCGGCAATCCGATCAAGTCAAAGTAAATCCGCCGGACCAAATCTGTTCCCTCGGCATCGGCGACAGGCTGAATACCTTTGGATTCAAGTTTCGCGGCGATAAACGCATCGATGTCCGACCGCAGCCATCGCGAATTTTTGACGATCGGCACTTCCGGGGCATCGACCTTGCGGAATGACCAAAACTCGCGGGCACGCTCGAAATCGATTTCCGATCGAATCGGCGCGCTCTTTCCGTCTCGCGGGTCGGGAGCGCCCATTTTGACCCAGCGTTCGAAATCGCGAATGACGCGCGCTGGCAGTTGTCCGTCAGGCGGCATTTCGAACGATTCGTATTTGATCGCATCCAGAATCAGACTTTCGTCCATGTCGCCAGGCACGACCGCGTGCCCGCTTTCGCCGCCGCGGCGGATACCTTCGCGTGTGTCCAAGACCAATCCGCCCTTGGATTCTTTGGCTTCCGCCGAGTGGCACTCATAGCAACTGGCGACCAGAACCGGACGAATCTTTGATTCAAAGAACGCTATCTGGGCGTCATCTTTGCCCGCGGCGGCAGCGGGGCCGCAGAAGATGACCGACATTAATAAAGGCAGGCCAAACGCAAATCGGAACATACTCGATTCCTTGAAGGCGGGACGCGATAGTCGCGGTGGCAGGGGAATCTTCTTGGTTGGATTGTCAATTATAGCGGTTCTTGCCAAGGGAATACCAGTTCTCATTACGTTCACGCCGGGGGAAAAAACGGCATACTTGGTGTAGAATTGATCGGCCTGCCGTCATGGATGGCCGGTGGAGCCCCGCCGGCTTCTGTGCCGCAGCCAATCAACCCGCCTCCCAATCAGCTTTCGAGCGGTATCGCCGTCTCTCGCACTTAACCCTTTAGACATTTATGAAAAACAAAACGCCGCGTTTTCTTGTCCGCTGCCTACTCGCGATGCTGTCCGTCACCGCTGTCGGTTCGGCGAAAGCGAACGACTCGAAACTTGTCTTCAGTCCCACAAGTGACTCAGTCCGAGGCCACATCGTGTTGGTTTCGGGCGACGAGGAGTATCGCACGGAAGAAACGATGCCGATGTTGGGCAAGATCCTCTGCCAGAGACATGGTTTCAAATGCACCGTTCTGTTTTCCATGTCGAACAACGATTCTTACATCGACCCGAACAATTCGACGGGCCTGCGCGGCTTGTCGGCGCTTGATACGGCTGACCTGATGATTATCGGAACTCGGTTTCGCAAGCCTGATGCCGCGGGTGCCGCGCATATCACCAAGTTCTTAGACGCGGGAAAACCGATCATCGGAATTCGTACGTCCACGCATGCGTTCAATGGAGACGGCGACTTCGGCGGCAGCATTAGCTATGCCGAGTTTGGTTTAAAGGTCTTGGGCGAACAGTGGGTCAGCCACCATGGCCAGCACAAAAAACAAGGGGCTCGCGGCATCCTTGATGCCGCGAACGTCAATCATCCAATTCTGAATTCTGTTCATGATGTGTTTGCGGCCAGCGACGTCTATGGCGTGATCCACCTGACCGACCAAGATCAAGTCTTGATGCGGGCCGCAGTTACGGAATCGCTTGATCCGGAATCGAAAAATGTCGAAGGCGAAAAGAACAACCCGATGCAACCGTTCGCTTGGCTGCACCGATACCAGTCGCCCGGCGGCGCGAAAGGCCAATCCTTTTGCACGACCGGAGGTGCATCGGTCGACTTTTTGAACGAAGGCTTGCGGCGGATGGTCGTCAATGCGGCCTACTTTCTGACGGGTCACAATGTGCCGGCGAAGGCTGATGTCGAGTTCGTCGATCCGTTTTATCCCAGTTTCTATGGTTTCATCAGAGAGAAGGGTTATTGGCGGGCTGCCAATTTGCAGCCAAGCGATTTTGAGCTCGGTAAGTCCACTCGACAGCCTGATCCGAAAGGCAGCCCCGAATGGATTCACCGTAAAAAACAAGAAGACGAAGTCACGAAAGAACCCGTAAATGACCGCGCAGATGCGGGCGACCGTGGCTGGAAGCTTCGCAAGGGGCAACGCATTGCTGCGGTCGGCAATTCGCTGGCGGAACGCATGAACCTGTTCGGCAGTTTTGAATCACTGTTGCACACGCGGGTGCCGGAAAAGGAAATCACTTTTCGCAATTTTGGTTGGCCCGCCGACGAGGTCGCCAACCAGCAGCGGCCGGGCAGCTATACCACCATCGACGATCCGCTGGTGGAGTTCGCGCCAGATATGTTCCTGTGCTTTTTCGGATTCAACGAGTCGTTCGCAGGAACAGACCAGGCGTCAGTCGACGCGTTCATTGAGGACTACCGCAAATACATCGAGACAACGAAGAAGAACTTCTCGAAAGATGGACAATCCGTACAGTTCGTCTTGATCAGTCCGATCGCCTTTGAACCGAGTGGTAACCCGCTGCAACCATCCGGTGAAGAAACCAACAAACGGCTTGCCGCCTATACCGATGCCATTAGCAGTCTTGCTCAAGAGGACGGGCATCGCTTTATCGACCTGTTTACCCAGACTCAAAAACTCTTTACCAAAGAACCCGGCAATCAATTCACCGTCAACGGTGTGCACGTCAACGAAGCGGGTGACCAACTGGTCGGTCGGATGCTCGATCGTCGCTTGTTCGGCACCGAACATCCGCTCGGGCTCGGTTCGACGAAAGTGCAAGACGTTCGCCACTGGGTCAATGACAAATCTTGGTACCACCAGCAAGACTACCGCATGCTGAACGGTTGGTACGTCTATGGCGGACGTCGGACATGGGATACCGAAACATTCCCAACCGAGTACCGCAAGATTCGCAACATCACGAAGGTCCGTGATCAATACATTTGGGATTTAGCGGCAGGCCGCGATGTCCCGGACGAACCCGATGATTCCAAGACGGGCGAAGTCTACACACCAGAGACAATGTACGGGACGCGGGACGAGAACTTTCGCGAGATGCGTGAGCCCAAGGAATTGGTGTTCCCCACGCCGGAAGAATCCATTGACATGATGTCGGTGCCCGATGGCTTTCAAGTCAAGCTGTTTGCGTCCGAACGAGAGTTCCCCGAGCTTGCCAACCCGAATCAGATCGCGTTTGACGCCAAAGGCCGATTGTGGGTTTCCTGCATGGCCAACTATCCGCAGTGGCAACCCGGTTCGGCTCGGCCCAGCGACCGGCTGCTGATTCTGGAAGACACCGACAACGATGGCATGGCCGACAAATGCACGACTTTCTATGACAAACTGATTTGCCCGACCGGATTCGAGTTTTACGATGGCGGCGTCTTGGTCGTCGACGAACCTCGCATTTTGTTCTTGAAGGATACCGACGGCGACGATCAAGCCGATCATGTTGTGCGGTTGATCGATGGAATTGCAACCGATGACACGCACCACACCGTCGGTGCTTGGGAATACTCACACGGCGGCCGCATCCACATGCTCGAGGGCATTTCGCTGTCGACCACCCTGGAAACACCCTGGGGTCCATTCCGCAACAAAAGCACGGGCGGCGGATACGTGTACGATCCGTTGTCGATGAAATTTGAACACTACCGAACGCCAGGCTACGGCAACCCCTGGTGCTTGGTGTTTGATAACTGGGGTAACCCGATCATTGGCGACGGCACGAACGCCAAACAGCACTGGGCGACACCGCTGATGGGCAAAGAAGTCGACTCACGCCGCACGATGGAACCCGTTTTCGACAACGAAAGCATGCGTCCTGCGGTGGGGAATGAATTCCTGTTATCGCGACAGTTCCCCGACGAGATCCAAGGCCAATTCATCTATGCCTGCGTGATCAACATGCACGGCATGCCACGATTTAACATTCGTGATGAATCGAATACCGCCGGTTTCGAAGGCGAGCGCATCGAAGATTTCCTGTCGTCGACGGACATGATTTTTCGCCCCGTCGACCCCAAGGTCGGGCCGGATGGTGCACTTTGGTTCGGTGACTGGTGCAATCCGCTGATCGGACACATGCAATACTCACAGCGAGATCCGAATCGCGACCACAAACATGGTCGCGTCTATCGGATGTATTACGAGGACAAGCCGCTGTTGACCCCTGTCGATCTGACGGACAAACCGTTACCGCGATTGCTGGACGAATTGAAAGTTCACGAGCTGAGAACACGATACCGTGTTCGTCGCGAGATTCGCGACCGCAACAAAGCGGACGTGTACTCGGCCATCGAAAGCTGGATCGACGGCGTTGATGATCCGCAGCAACTTTGCGAGGCAATGTGGATCCAAGAGAGTTTTCGTGACCTGGACATGACCTTGATTGAAAAGATCTTGGCATCGGATGATTTTCACGCCCGCGCCGCAGCCGTCCACACGGTCGTCAACGAACGCGACCGCATGCCGGACCTGCAATCATTTCTTGCGAAAATGATTAGAGATCCACACCCGCGTGTTCGTTTGGAAGCAGTGCGTGGCGTCAGTTTTCTGGAATCGGCCGAAGCGACGGAACTGGCGTTATCGGTCGTGAACCAACCGATGGATTACTGGCTCGACTACACGCTTGAGCACACGCTGCACGCGTTGGAACCGCTTTGGAAGCCGCTTCAAGGGAGCGAGAACTTCTTGTCGAAGAGTTCCGAAGCCGCCAAACAGCATTTTGATCGCTACATACGCGCAAACGGCCCCGGCGGAAAAGCGGTCGCTCCGTTGGAAATTGCCGACGACGTCGATGCACCGATGCGCCGCCGCCGCAAAGCGATCGCCGAGCTTGCCAGCTTGCGGGGCGGCAACGCAAAACGCGGCACCGAAGTATTCAAGCGGGTCTGTTCGGCCTGTCACATGATCGGTGATGTCGGCAAAAAATTCGGACCCGACTTAAGCGACGTGGGCGGGCGATTCACGGCCGAGAAACTGGTCACGTCGATCGTGATGCCGAATGATGAAATTTCGAAGGGATACGAGACCGTCCAAGTGTTGACCATCGATGGCGAAACCATCAACGGATTTATCCTGAAAGAGGATGATGACACGTTGTCGCTAGGCGTTGCCGATGGCAAACAAAAAGACATCCCGCTGGACGACATCGAAATCCGCAAGCCGATGAAGGCCAGTTCGATGCCCGAAGGACTGTTAAAGCAAATCGCGCCGAGCGAATTCTTGGACCTGATCGCTTACCTGGTCAAGCAAAAGGCGATCACCAAAAAGGTTAGCAAAGATGGTTGGATCAAATCGGAAATCAAGGGTGATGTGAAGCCCAGAAAGTACCAGGGACTTGCCGAGATTTCGCGCGACGCTGAAATCAAACTCGAAGGCGCGTTCAAGAACGGCAATTGGAATGATCCGGCAAACCTGTTCCTGCTGCCGATCGAGCATCAGTCCAGTGACTTTGTCTTCCACAGCGATCACGATGCGGATCATCCCGCGGTCACGATTCGATTGACCAGGGAAGCCGAGGTTCGCTACGTTTGGCTTCGAAACCGGTTATCAAAAAACTTTCACAACCGGGCCGAGGGACTGGCCATCTGGACCAGCACCGACGGCGAGGTGTTCGAGAAGGTTTGGCAGAGTGAGAAACCCAAAGCCGAATGGATGGCGAAGCTGCCCAAAGGCACCAAAGCCAAATACATTCGCGTCGGCTTAGATGGCAAGGGAACGTTCCACCTGTACCAGGGTGCCGTGTACGGTTTGTAAGACAGAATGTCCATTTCGAATGAAGTCGGGACGATGCATGCCTGATGCCCGCCTACATCGCGGACATGGCCTTTGCATTTCGCCGACTTGAGCGAATCGATAGACAATTCAAACAAAAAAGCGGTGGGGGTACACATCCGAGTGCATCCCCACCGCTCAATATCCAATCCACAAGGTAGAATCCTATTACCGCGCGGCAATCCCACACCACCGCGCACCAATACGACCCATTCGGTCCAAGCGTCGAGCCGATCACCCGATCGACTCTTGCCGGTATCCGTTCAAATCGACCGATCGTGCCACTGGCTCGGGTCGTAACTGTCGTTTGGCGTTAAAAGTGTTGCAACAGGGCCATCGCTTATCGGCTGCAACGGTTGTTCCGAACACGTAAGGTTTAACGATTCGCGGATAGATCCCTATTGGTCGATTCAAACTCACCAGTCGTCAAAGATTCACATCAAAGAATACCTATGAACCGATTGATCACACCCATCATCGTTTTGACAGTCGCAATCGCGATGGGGTTCGCCCCGGAAGTCCAAGCCGCATCGCCCACCGGATCGTGGCGTGGCAGCTGGTCCAGCCAGTCGACCGGACACAAGGGCGCACTTCGCGCACGGATTCGTCCGATTGATGCGAACACTTATCGCGCGGTCTTTACCGGACGATTTGCGGGAATCATTCCTTTTGTGTATCCCGCCAAGCTGCAACGTGTTCCCGGCCAGTGTGACTGTTACACATCCAGCCAGCGTTTGCCGCTGTTGGGCACCTATCGCATGACCGCTAGCGTGACACCGAACCGGTTTTACGCAACGTTCGGCGGCAGAAAGGATCAAGGAACGTTCGACATGCGGCGTTCACGTTAGATCGTTTTGCGGTTAGATCATTCTGCTGCTAGATCGCTCTGTTGTTAGATCGCTTTACCGCCCAAGCACACCAGTTCGTTCCCGATTCGCAGCAATAACCGCCCGTCCGCGAATGCCGGCGTCGCTCCGACGGGGCCACCCAAGTCGACTTCGCCGATCTGCTTGAACTTGTCGCCGGCGTGCACCAACGTGGCTTTTCCGTCCAGGCTGATCAGCAACAGCGTATCACCCACCAAAATGGGTGACGCACCAAAATTGCCGCCGATTCGTTGTGTCCAAATCGTATCACCAGTCACCGCGTTGACGCAGGATGCGATCCCCGAGTCGGAAATCAGGTACATGCGATCGCCTTTCAAAACAGGCGTTGGAACGTACGGTGCCGACTTATCGATGCGGTAGACTTCGCGTGGTTTTTCGCCGGCCTTGGTGGGGATGCGGACGGCGACCAAGACGTTGCCACCTCCACCGCTGCCGCACGATGCGATAGCCAGATCGCCAATGATTTGTGGCGTCGAACAGCAACGCTTGTCAAAGACTTCCAAGTTCCAGAGCATTTTGCCCGTCTTGGCGTCCAGCCCGAACATTCCGTTGCCGGTGTTGGCGTCGACGAACTGGGTCGCACCCGATTCGGGTTCATAAACCGCAGGCACGCCATAGCAAGAACGCGTCGTGCTCAGCGGCGTTTCCCAAACGGTTTCGCCCGTCTTGCGGTCCACCGCGATAAAGCGGCTTTCTCCGGCGGATTGCCCCGGTTTCAGTTGCTCCGCTTGCTGAGAGTTAAACAGCAACACCATCGACCCAACGATCCGTGGCGATGTGCCAAATCCGTGCTGGCTCTGCCACGAACCGAAATCGCGTGACCAGATTTCATTACCGTCATGATCAAAGCATTTCAGTAACGTCGACTTCGGATCACTCCACGCGACAAACACGTGGGTCGCATCAACGGCAGGAGTGCCTGAGGCGAACGTGTTTCGTTTGTGCAAGTGATGCGGCAGTTGGCTGTACAGTTTCGACCAGCGTTGTTTTCCGGTTGCCAATTCGACGGATTCAACCGCGATCTTATTTTCGTCGGCGCGTGAGGCGAGGTAAAAGACTTTACCGTCAATAATGGCCATCGATCCAACGTCACGGCCGCCGAGATTGCGACGCCACGTGTAAGAATCTTGGGTCCATGAGGCCGGCAAGGTTCCATCCGCAACATATCCGCTGCTGTTGTGGCCCCGGAACTGATCCCACGTCTGCGGCGACTCGGCCCGAGCCGGGCTGGCACCCAGGTCGAGAGCGAGAACTAAGACAGAAGCGGCCAACGCGATGGATGGGGTCGACGATTCGAGAAACTTGATGGATCCGTGCATCCTGTGGGCTCTCTAAACGATAGGTGAGTGATGGTCTGTCGGCGGGATAGTTGTAACGGTCACAACGAATGAATCTTTCACTCACCGACGGAGAGGCTTCGTATTGTACGCGAAAGACGGCGAGGTGCCGCAGCCCACCCAAATCCGGGGTACTTTTTCGCACCTGTCGCTCGACCGTACCGACTGTGATCCGATTGCCCTCGGACGGGATAGTCGATCGGCCGCGTGCATCCAGTCCGCGTGCATCCAATCATCGCCCATTTGCCCCGATCTGTCATGTATTCCATCGAGCGTACTGGTGACCTGCCCAGCCTGTTAGCCGACGCGACGGTATGGAATCGGCTTGCTGCGGGTGTGCCTTTCCGCGAGACATCATGGCTCGGGCCGTGGTGGCAACATTTTGGCCAAGACTTAGAAGCGTACACCCTGGTCGCGCGTGACGACCGAGGCGAATTGCAGGGCATCTTGCCGCTGTACCGGACGCATCACGGACCGACCGGTCGCACGCTTGCGATGATGGGCGACGGACAGGCGTACAGCGACTTTGTTTCGGTCATTGCAACCTCACCACACGCACCGTCGGTCGCCAGGGCGATGGGCCAATTCCTCGCCAACGTCGCTTCCGACACCCAAGATGGCTGGGATGTCATTGATATCGACGGCATCTCCGAAGGCGACTCGGCCATGTCCGCGTTGGCGCGCAGCCTCAGCGAGGGTGGCGCCGCACTGCATTCCCAATCAAGGATGTCGTCGTGGTTCCGCGCCTGTGACGCTAGCTGGGACGACCACATCAAGCGACATGGAAAAACCCAACGTCGAAAACTGCGTAAATGGAGCAAGCAAATTGAATCGACCGACGGTTTGCAACGCATTGTTGCCGACACGGACGAGCAACTGACCGATTCGGTCGACGCACTGATCAAGCTGCATCAACAGCGATGGACCGAGTCGGGTGAAGCGGGAAGCTTTGCGGACGCAGAATTTGAATCCTTCATCCGAGACAGCGCCGCTGATTTCTACTCACGGGGTCGACTGTATCTTCCCACCTTGACGATGAATGATCGCGTCGTCGCCGCGGAATTGCATTTCATCGGCGGCGACAATCGTCTTTATTGTTACAGCAGCGGTTTTGACACTTCGGCATCCGAACTGGAACCGGGCCGCGTTTTGCACGTCGATACACTGATGCACTTGTACCGCGAAAATCTAGCCGGCATCGATTTCTTGCGGGGCGATGAACCTTACAAACAGCGTGCCGGTGCCAAACCGACACGCGTTCTGCGGATGCGAGCGGCGGCGCCGAAAATGCTGACACAGCTGCGACATGCCGCCTGGTGGACCGGATTCGAAGTGAAGCAGTGGATGCGAAAGAGGGCGGGACGAACACCGATTGTCGTCGTTGACATGCCGCCCGTCACCGGCACGCCCCTGAGTCCAACCGAGTGATTCGCGTTCAGCCAAGTGATTCGCCAAGCGATTCGCGGCGCCTGCAAGGTCCAGTAAGATCGTCATTGTTGGGCGCATAAAAAAATCGCGGAGGCCCGATGGGCTCCGCGATGTTCTTATCTTCGCAATGTTGATCAGCACAGGTGGCTTCGACAGGCCTTAGCGGCTGCGATACAGGCTGCTTGGCAGGGTGCCGTTGCTGCTTGGATAGCTGCCGTTGGTCGTGCGACCGCTTGTTGCACGGCTGGTGGTCGCAGGATTGCTGCTGGTGTTGGACTTGCTGGCTGCGGCCGTCTTGCTGGCGTCTGGCTTGTCGGCCTTGCTGACCAAGCTCCAACGCTTGCCATTCAATCCCGTTGCAGGATTCCATGCCAGACCGGGAACGAACAGCAAAGAGCTGATGTTCTGTCCATTGATGCTGGCCGTCCCCCATTCGGTTTCGACCGTAACAAGTTTGACATCGGTCGCACCGGTGATCGAGTCACCATTCAACATAACCACGGTGGTCGATGCGTTGTCAGCCGATGCGAAACGAATGCCGGCGACTTCCGAAAGAGGAATGCTTGCGCTACCGAATGAGGTTCGCATTTCCAGGCTGACCGCGTCGGTTAGTGTACCGGCCAGGTTAGTACCGCTAAGCAAGTCGACCGAGATGCTGAGGGGGCGAGCTTTGGTGGTCGAGACAGGCTTCGCTTTTGCGACCGCTTCTTGTGCGGACGCGGTGGATGTGAAACCCGTCAGTACGGCCAGTGCCGCGGCCGCAGCAATGTTGCGGATCGAAAGAAGAGAATTCATGGATGTCAGTCTCCGAGGCAAGAACAGGGTGTTTCGAGTCTTTGTGTGGATGCGTTCATGGGCAACGAATCGCTATCGATGAAACCGAAGATAATTCGCTGCCTGCCATCGCCATGATGAAACCACCCGTTGACGGTGAAAAAGCAGCCGCCGGGATCGCAAAACCGACACAGCCATCACAGCTGCCAAGTGCGGACAATACGACCCGCACAACACAATCAATTTGCATCGATTATCATTCTGGGTTCCAACAGGTGACGTCCTGATAGGCCTGTCGTCCGCGACCGGCCCGGCCCGACGACATCACTCCTCCGTCCAAAATCCGCCAATCGACCCGATTCATATGCGCCCTCTGATTCTTCTTGCCTGTTCCTTGTTGCCACTTGGGGTCATCCACCTTGCTGCGGCCGCAGACGAACGCCCGAACATCGTCTGGATCATTCCCGACGACATGTCCGCCCATTTTTCTTGTTACGGCGAGACCGCTGTTCAGACCCCGAACGTCGACAAGCTGGCCGCCAGAGGTTTGAAATTTACAAACGCCTATGTGACCGCGCCGGTTTGTTCGACCTGCCGATCGGCGTTCATCACCGGGATGTACCAGACCAGTATCGGTGCCCACCATCACCGCAGCGGGCGCGGCACCGAAAAGATTCATCTGCCCGAGAACATCAAGCTCGTTCCCAAGCTCTTCCAAGAGGCCGGGTACTACACATCCATCAGCGGTTGGCCGATGAACGGCAAGCTTGGAAAAACCGACTATAACTTCGATTGGGACCAATCGGTCTATGACGGCAACGACTGGGCCCAACGCAAAGAGGGGCAACCGTTCTTTGCGCAGCTGCAAACCCAAGGCGGCAAACTGCGCGGCTCCGATGCAACGGGCTGGGAAAAGTCTCAGTCTGCCACTGAGAAAAAACTAGGAAGCCGCACGCCGGACGAAGACGTCGTGCTGCCGCCCTATTACCCCGACCACCCCGATATCGTCCGCGACTGGGCCGCTTACCTGGATTCGGTTCGGATGACCGACGCGATGGTCGGCGAAGTGGTTGATCGACTGGCAGAACAAGGTGTGCTTGAAAACACGCTGATCCTGTTCATGACCGATCACGGTATTAGCCATGCACGCGGCAAGCAATTCTTGTATGACGAAGGTCTGCACGTCCCCTTGGTCATTGCCGGTCCCGGCATTCCCGCGGGAACCGTGCGAGAGGATGTTGTGGAGCATATCGACATTGCGGCACTTTCACTCGGCGCCGCCGGGATCGCCATTCCCGATTACATGCAGGCAAAGGATATTCTCGCCTCGGACTACTCGCCGCGCGAAGCCGTATTCGCCGCACGCGATCGGTGCGACGAAACCGTCGATCACATACGTTCGGTTCGCACGAAAGATTTCAAATACATTCGTAACTTTTTGCCCAACCGTCCTTACTTGCAGCCATGTGCTTATAAAGACGCCAAAGCAATCTTGATCGCGATGCGAGCGTCTGACGCGGCCGGCAAGCTGGATGCCGTCCAGGAATTAGTGCTTCGCGAGACCCGACCGCCGGAAGAGCTTTACGATGTGCTTGCCGACCCGCACGAAATCAATAACTTGTCCGACGACCCGGCATATGCGAACCAGCTCGCCCTGATGCGAGGTCGGTTGGAATCGTGGATGGATGACACCGATGACCAGGGACGACATCCCGAGTCGGAAGCCATGTACGACAGTGACATGAAAGTCTATACCGACCGGTTGAGCAGTCCACGATTCGATCCGTCGCATTTAAAGACCGTACAAGACAACATCGCATTGATGAAGAAATGGGCGACCGAAGGCAAGTGACGGTCGATCAGTCGATTGCCTGATTCGCCAGCTCGCCTGTTTCAAATGCTGCCGGTCGCGTTCCCTACTTTTTTTGCCTCGCTTATTCGCAAACCCTCGATCCACCGTCCTCACGGATGTCCCACGTCGATCGGTATTCCTTAATCAACCCAATCCGACTCACCATGAAATATCTCGCAACGATTCTCATCGCGTTTTTCCCGCTGGTGTTTTCCCCGTTGATAAACGCCAAGGCCCAACAACGACCCAATGTCGTTTGGATAGTTGCCGATGACCTAAGTCCTGAATTGGGATGCTATGGCTATCCCGATGTGGCGACTCCGAATATCGACCGGCTCGCTGCATCGGGCGTGCGATACACGCGAGCATTCTCCACCGCGCCAGTTTGTTCATCGTCGAGGACAGCTTTCCAGACGGGCCGGTACCAAACGACCGTCGGCGGGCATCATCACAACACGATTGACAAACCCACGCTTCCCGAATCGATCCCGACCGTTACAGGGCTGATGCAAAAGGCCGGCTATTTTGTCTGTAATGGGCGTGGTTACCCGGACACGAAATTTGGCAAGTCGCATTTAAATTTTGTTTACACCGACAAGACGTTCTTCGACGGCGTCGACTGGTCCGAACGCGGCGACGGGCAACCCTTTTTTGCTCAAGTGCAAATCAAGGAACCGCATCGGGCTTTTGTCAAAGGCGAACGAGCACGTCCGGATGCGCCGATTCCGCCGTATTACCCCGATCATCCGATCACACGTGCGGATTGGGCGAATTACCTGGCCAGCATCGAAGTACTCGACGCCAAGGTCGGCGAGGTCCTGGACCGGCTTGATGCGGAAGGCCTGGCCGACAACACCTTGATCCTTTTCTTTGGCGATCATGGCAGGCCGCACGTGCGCGGCAAACAATGGCTCTACGAAGGCGGACTGCATGTGCCTCTGATTGTGCGTTGGCCAGGAAAAACCGAACCCGGGACGGTTAAAGATGGCTTGGCATCCCTGCTTGATCCAATGCCGACGACATTGGCGGCCGCCGGAATCGAGTGGCCGGGTCTGCCGGGCCAGAATCTGCTTGCCGCTGACTGGCAAGGGCACGCCGAAACCTTTGCGGCAAGAGATCGCTGCGGTGACGCGCCAGATCGCATTCGCAGCGTCCGCACCGACCGGTTCAAGTACATCCGCAATTTCCATCCCGAAATCCCGTACATGCAATTGAGCAGTTACAAAAAATTGTCTTATCCCGTCGACACGCTGATGCGCGTTCTGCACGCCGCTGGTCAATGGGATTCTCCGTTCATGGCAGAAACACGTCCGGCAGAAGAACTGTATGACCTGCAGTCGGATCCTTGGGAGATGACGAATCTAGCCTCAGATCCGCAATACGAATCCACGTTGCGGACGCTGCGAGCAAAGGTCGACCAGTGGATTGTCGACACCGGCGACAAGGGAGCGATCGACGAAAGCGAATCCGTTGACCTCGAGGCGCTGATGCAATCGAAACGCAAATCGTACTACGAAAAAAACATGTCAAAACGTGGACTCGATCCCAACCTGTCAAATCAGGAATATTTAGAATGGTGGGAACAGGAACTGGGGATTCGTTAGCGGCTTAGAACCAGCACTTACATCGTTTGCAGATGGGGAACCGTCTCGGAAACGCGGCGGTGTTTGCACCGCTTGAACTTCACGTGCCCCAAGCCGAGGTGCCGGACAATGCGATTGCGATCAAAGACGGTTGTCACGGTAATTGTCTTGATCGTCGCGTTCAGTAACGTGATGCGAACGTTGTCGGCCGATGACGTGATTCGCCCGCGACCGGCGAGTTGGCAACAGCTTGTCCCCGGGGGACAATTCAAGGACCTGTTCCAGCGGGTTCCCTTGTTGGGAAAACGGACCAGTGACGCGTGGGGCGGGCCAAACGTACTGCCTCGCGATGTACGAAACGGAATCGAGGACTCGGAGTGGTCCTACTGGGGCGGCAACGCCGTCTTGGGCGACGATGATCAATACCATTTGTACGTCTGTCGCTGGCCCGAAGATTCAGAGAAAGGACACTTTGCGTACCACGACTCGACCGTGGTGCATGCAGTTTCCACGAACCCTCTGGGCCCCTACCAATTCCAAGACACCATTGGACACGGGCACAACCCGACACTTTATCAAACCGAACACGGCTTTGTGATCTATTGCGTGGGTAAGTTCTATTACTCAAAGAGCTTGAGTGGGCCATGGAAGCACAACGCATTCGACTTTCATAAGCGCGAACGTTGGTGTGTCCAGCGACGTGTGAATTTCACTTTTGCCCAACGTGATGATGGGTCGTATACCGCCATTTCACGTCGCGGTTTCGCCTGGGTCAGCCCCGATGGATTCAAAGACTGGTATCTGATTTCGGGCGAGTCCGTTTACCCGCAGGTGGAAGGCATCTTTGAAGATCCCTGCCTGTGGAAAGATCAAGTCCAGTATCACTTGATCGCCAATGACTGGAAGGGGCGGATCGCCTATTACATGCGTTCCAAAGACGGAATCCATTGGGTCACAGAACCGGGCGAAGCCTATGCACCAGGCATCGATCGGTACGAGGATGGAACCGCAGTCGACTGGTACAAATACGAGCGGATTCGTGTGCTGCAGGACGCATACGGTCGAGCCGTCCAAGCACACTTTGCCGTGATCGATTGCGACAAGCATTCCGATCTGCCGAACGATCGGCACAATTCGAAACATATCGCCATCCCGCTGACCGCCGGACGGAACCTCGAAATCTTGAACACCGGACCGACCTCAAAAGACACACCGGAGATTCGCGTCAAAATAAGAGCAGAACCGGATTTCGATCCACACCGCGACATCGACTTGGACTCATTGCGCTTTGGTGCATCAAGCGAAGTTAACTTTGGCCGCGGCAGCCAATTGATCGACACCGAACCGTCCGGCAAAGACTTAGTTCTGGTTTTTGACGGGCATGGGAACGGATTGTCGAGCAAAAACTTTGCCGCAAAACTGCTGGGCCGCACATCGCAAGGAAAGCTGCTTTTCGGCTGGGCTCGCCTGCCGGACGTTGACTTTGATCCGCCGGTCCTGTCGTCGCTCTCACCGGTGTTTGAGTACACCGCCGATGGCTTGGACGCATACGTGGAAGTACAAAATTTTGGCCAGAGCGCGTCGCAACAGACATCGATCCGAATTCTTGTTGACGGCGAAGCGTTCGCAGACGCGAGAGTGCGCCCACTGCAACCGTTCGAAAAAACGATTGTCAGACTGGAATGTCACCAAACTTTGAAACCGGGCAGCAAGCACAATGCGACCGTGCAATTAGAAGGCATCGGGCTGCCAATCAAAACATTTAGCAACACGATCCGACTTCCCAGCAAATAAATCTCATGCAACGACTGCTATTCATCACCGCGATCGCGTTCGGTTTGGTATCGGGACCCTACGAAGCTGGTGCTCAGGATCGTCCGAATGTGATCTTGATTTTCGCCGACGATCTGGGCCCCGGAATGCTGGGTTGCTATGGCCAAGAATTCATCACGACGCCAAACATCGACCAGTTAGCGCGTGAGGGCATGAAATTCACAAACTACTACGGGGGTGTTTTCTGCGCTCCCGCCCGCTGGACACTGCTGACCGGCATGCACGACGGCCGGATCGGTGGATGGGAACATAGCCGTGCGGGGCTGCCAATTCTCCGCGACGCCGGTAGCATCACCGAGCAAGAGTATCAATCGCGTCTGGAAACGCTCAAAGCCAATGCTCACCCGATCGCCGCTGACGAGATATTCCTGGCCCAGGTCGCTCAACAGGCCGGATACAAAACGGCGCAGTTTGGAAAGCTAGATCGCGGCTTCCTCACTTGGCACGATCGCGTCAAACGATTCGGCTGGGATTTCTACGAAGGCTACTATGATCACCAGCGTTGCCATGGCTTTTACCCGCCCTATCTGTGGCGAAACGGTGAACGTTTCGAACTAGCGGGGAACACGCTTGCCGATTGTGGCAAAACAAGCGAACGCGGTGACGAGCCGGTCGGTTATGGGGGCGAGACGTATTCTCAAAACGTGTTCATCGAAAGTATCCTGAGTTACTTGCGCCGCCACAAAGATCACCCCTTCTTTCTATACCACCCGACACAACTGCCACACGGTCCGGTCGCAATTCCAGAGCTACATCCGGACGTTGCGAATGATCGATCATTGACACTGGCCGAGAAAAAGTATGCTTCGATGGTCAAGATGTTAGATGACCACGTCGGTCGTATCATGTCCGAACTGAAACGTCTTGAGATCGATGATAAGACCATCATTATGTTCATGTCCGACAATGGTCATGAACTGTATTACGGCCCCAAATCGCATTATCGCAAACAGCAGCGACCGGACGGCACTCCGACGAACCTTACCGACAACAAATGGCGAACGTCCGAATGTGGTGATGTCTTTGACGGGGCCGGAGGTCGAGCGGGACTCAAACGAAGCGGATATCAGGGCGGCATGCAGTGCCCCTTGATTGTCCGATGGCCCGGCAAGATTGCCGCCGGCAGCGAGACGGATTTGCTTTCGGCGCACTACGATTTCTTGCCGACGCTGGCCGAGATCGTGGGAGTCGAGAGGACACCGGGCAAGGACGGCGTCTCGTACCTGCCAACGCTTCTTGGCAAACCGCAAAACCAACGACACGAATACGTGATCGTGAATAATCGCATGACACAGATGGGCAGCAGCGCGCTGATCGCGGCCGATGGGATGAAATTGGTAGAGGCCGACCGTAAGAACGAGCGGTACCAACTGTATGACATTCGCAAAGACAACGAAGAACGCACCGATCTGGCAACGGAACACCCACAAATCGTGCAGCGGTTGCGAGCGATCCTGCGATCAGAAACCGACTCGCCACGTCCCGATATTGATCGATCGATCAAGACGCAATAACGACCCACGCGAGTCAGGCCGTACGCCGCAAGCCGTACTAGCCGGTCCGTGATCGCGCTTTACCCAATGCGTCGGTCGAAATTTTCCTGGCCCGTCAAACGTACCATTCGTCCAGGCAGTTCGTCGACTTGCACGCAAGCCAACTTGCACGCAGGCCAACTTGCGAGTTAGCCGACGGGTGCTGGCTGGGCGACCGGAATTTCTCGTGACTTGCGACTCAAGAGCGCGTTGGCCTGTTCGTCACCAACGAACTCTTCCGCCTTGGGATTCCATTTCAGTTCACGGCCCAGCATCAGCGAGATATTGCACAAGTGGCAAGTCGTCATCGTGCGATGGTGTGACCAAACGTCTGAAATCGGTTTGCCACGATCTTCGATGCAATCGAAGAAATTTTTCATATGATTGCCGGGCTGCTTGCCGTTGCATAATTCGACGATCAATTCATCAAGCTCTCGCTTGTCATCGTCGGTCAAATCATTCATCGGGCGGCCTTCCAATTTGCCACGATTGACAAAGATGCGACCTTGATCGCCTTCGAACAGAATACCGTTTTCAAAATCGACGTTATCACCCTCGCGTGTATAATGGTCATGGACGCTTAGTCGGGCACCGTTTGCATAAGCAAGCTCGATATCGAACTTGGTTGCGGTGTGATATGCGTTTGGCAGTGACGCATCACCATCCAAGAATTTCTTCCAATTGAAATCGCTGGGGACAACATCGGTGAATTCACCCTTGCCCTTGATCGTGACGGGCCCATCTTCACCGGGAGCCAAAGCCCACTGGGCAATGTCGATATGATGCGCGCCCCAGTCGGTCATCTTGCCACCGGAATAGTGAAAGTACCAACGAAAGAACTTTCGACGCTCTTCGCTGTACTGCGCCTGGGGCGCAGGGCCCACCCACATATCCCAATCCAGGTCATCCGGTGCCGTCGTGTTTTCGAACGGGCCGCCGGTCGGTGAACCGCTGATGGCCACGTAGGCGTTCACGTTTTTTCCAAGCCGTCCGCTTCGCACCATAGCGATGGCGGTCAGAAACAAATCCTTGCTGCTGCGCTGCTGTGTTCCGACTTGAAAGACCCGGCCCGTTTCTTCGACGACTTTCCGGATTTGCTTGCCCTCGTCGATCGTTAACGTCAGCGGCTTTTCGCAATAGACATCGGCGCCGCTTCGCAGCGCCGCGATTGCAATGGCGACGTGCCAATGATCGGGCGTCCCGATGGTGACAACGTCCGGCTGTTCTTTTTCAAGCATCTCGCGATAGTCGCGATACATATTCAGCTTGCCGCCAAAGTCTTCATTGAACTCTTGGGTGTGACGATCATCGACGTCACAGACCGCGATCATGTTGGCAAACTTCGCCGCACTGCGAGCGATATTTCCACCGCGGCTGTACCGACCACGACTTCCGCCCACGCCGATCGCCGCTAAACGCAATTTCTTGCCGGCCGCGCCGGCTGCGTCGTCGGCGGTGAAAGCGGACGTCGCTGCAAGTGCCGACCCAGCGACGGCAGTGGATTGCAAGAACAGTCGTCGGGAAGTACTCATCTCGTTAACTCGCTTGACCTAGAGGGAGGATTTACCAGCGGAACATTCTAACCATAGAAGCATAACGCGTTGATGGCTCACACGCCGCGATTTTCAATTTCCCGAAACGAGCCGACGAACGCTCAAATGGATCACGACTGCGATCAATAGTAACACGGCTCCGAATGTGAAGATGATCCATTGGCCGGATTGACTAAGTATCGCAAGTGCAAACATTCCGAAAGCACAAACGAACAAGCTCGCAATCACCATTTGCGCCGGCAGTGGATCTGGCGACTGAATTTCGTCTGAACCGAGGATCATCGGTGCGGCGGCATCGCATTGCTGTTCGACGGCGATCCAGCCCGCGTTGACCGACCGCCCCCGTAGTCTTTGAATCACGCAAAGCATCAGGATTGGCAGCACGACACCGATCAAGACTTCCATATTCTTGTCGTCGATCGACATTCCGAAACGCACGGCAGCACCGATCGCAAAACTCGTCAGAGCGACGATACACATGTCGACGACCCCGATGCTGCGGCTGAACATGCCCCACAGCGCTGGTGCAAGCAGCGGAACGACTAACAGAGAATTTACAGAGATAATCAACTTCTCGGCGCCGCCCAGGTACGGGACAAGGATCGCCACCAGCACCAATGCGAATCCCAGTAGCGCCGTGAATAAACGCCCGACTGTCACCAGGCGTTTTTCCGACGCGGTCGGGTTCAACAACCGCCGATAAAAATCGTTGGTCAAAACGCCTGCGAACACATTCAATTGTGAACTGACCATGCTCGCCGTTGCCGAGAACATGGCGGCAAACATCAGCCCAAGGACTCCGACGGGCAACACCGATTGCGCGGCCAGAATGTAAGCTTGCTCGGGATTTACGCCCGGATTGGTCCCTCGATACAACAGCGGTGGAAGCAACCAAAAAACGGGCGTGACCAAATACATCACCCCAAACAGGTAAGCTGATTTCCTGGCGTCCAAAGGTGACTTGACTGCGAGAAAACGTTGAACGAACGCCCATTCCGCGCCGACCATAAAGAAATTGATCGTGACCCATCCGGCCAAGAACAGCCAACCGTATTCGGTCGTCGTGGGTAGAAAAAATCCGTCCGGCAACGTTTTGGCCAGTGCAATCGGATTGCCGATTTGTGCCATCATCAGCACGGCAACCATCATGACCACCAACGTCAGTACGATGAACTGCAGCACGTCCGTCATCAGCACGGCCCACAAACCGCCGACCATCGTGTAAATGACGACGATGGCTCCGAAGACGGCGACGGCCCAGGAAAACGACAAGTTTCCCGTCACGGGATCGCGCAGAGGATGGCCCGGCTCAAGCGGAATCAACGCGACCAACAGCACGGCGAGTGCATACAGCGAAACGGAAACGCCAAGGATGCGTTTCAACATCATCGTCCATGTATAGAAATGCAATCCGGTTGTGCCGAATCGCAATTGGATATATTCCGCCGGCGTACTGACGCCCAACTGATTCCAGCGCCCGGCAACCAGGTATCCGGCCAACAAGGCGGCAATGCCGTAGCAAGTATTGATCATGACGGCGACGATGCCAAACTTGTAAGCAATGCCGCCCCAAACGACAAAAGTTCCCGCCGAAAACATCGTCATGAATCCGCTCAGCCCTGAAGCCCACCAGGGCGCTTGCCGTCCCGCGGAAAACATATCTTTTTGGTTCACGATCCGATGCGCCGAAAGAACACTGATCGCGAACACGCCGACGACGTATAGCAACAACGCTATGTAATCGAAACCGCTCATATCGGTTCCATTCGCGCTCGCATTTCGTCGCTAGGCACCACGCCAATCCCGGGTGACGTGGGCACGTGATAGAAACCGGACTCACACTTGATACTGTCATCGGTCAACGATCCGAACGCATCAAGAATAGAGTGTTGAAACTCGTGACCGATCACGTTTTGTATCGCGGCGCTGGCTTGCAAACTGGCTGCCAAAAAAATACCGGCACCGATCGTGGCGTGAGGCATGATCGACAGGTGATGCGCCTGCGCATAGTTGGCGATCCGCAGAAACTGCGTCACACCGGTATGTCCCATCTCGGGCTGAATGATCTGGCAAGCCTGGCGATCGATGCGAGATTTTGCGTCGAATACGGTCCGCCATTCCTCGCCGGCGGCAACGGCGCATCCGGCTCGTGCCGCAACCCAGGCAAGACCGTCGATGTCCTCGGTCGCAACCGGCGCTTCGATGAACCAAGGTTGGTGCGGCAACATCTGTTTGGCAAGCGAAACCGCTTCATCGCGTGATTGCGACCAGTGCATGTCACAAGCAATCCGAGACCGCACGCCCAACGCCAATCGCAATTCGGCGATCTCCGCAGCGACACCATCATCGGCAACGGGCGCTGCAAACTTAAACGAGTCGAATCCGCGCGACTGCCATGACAGGGCCAGGTCGACACGCTTGGTTAAAGTGGGCTCGGGCAAACCAGAAACGTAAGCCGGTATTCGATCCCTCCGCAATCCGCCCAACAAGCGTGCGAGTGGTTGATTGGACAATTTGCCCGCGATATCCCATAACGCGATATCCACCGCAGCGAGCGCGTCCAAGTAAAACCCGCCCGTGTAGCCGCGCACTCGCATCAAATCATAGAGGTCTTCGTGAATCACTTGGACGTCCAAGGGGTTACGCCCGATCACAAATCCCGCCAAGAGATCTTTGATGATTGAGGCAACTGCATGGGGCGCGACGAGACCATACGTCTCGCCCCAGCCTTCGGTGCCCTGGTTGGTGCGAACGCAAATGACGATCGACCGATTCTCGCGCGGGTACACGGTTCGGTTACCCGCCCGGACGAAATAACCGTGTTCGTTCACCGTTTCGCTCTTCCGCAGCGGTCCCAGATAGGGAACATCTTGGACCAACGGCACCTGATAGACATCGATCCCAGCGATCACTTCGTCCATGTGATGGCCTCGGTCCACTCAAACGCGTTGGCATTTCGCAAATCGTCCAGCATCGTTTCCACATCTCGCTTTGCCATCGAATCCAAGTCCGGCAACGGGGCGCGAACCAACGTTGCATCCGCGACGCCACGCTGCTGCAAGATGTACTTCGTCAGCCGCATGCGATAGATGGCCTGCGACGTCAACAAAGGCAGGCTCAGCTGATAAAGCCTTCGCATCCGGTTGTCGTCCCCGTCTTGATGAGCTCGATAGATCGCCGCGTGCAAATCCGTCAGCTCGACGGCGGGTAACGCTCCGATCGAACCTCGGCGAAATTCATCGACGATATACCGCGCGCCTCCACCGCCAAAGATCCCCTGCAAGTGCGGAATCGCATCCGCCAACATCGCGGTTATCCTCGGGCCAGACGGTAACGTTTCTTCTTTGATGTAACGGATCGCTTGGTTGGCTCGGACGATTTCGACGATCGCTTCGGGCGCCAAACCTGCACCGATCGGACTGGGTGCGTTCTGCAGGATGATCTCGCACCCGGGCAACCCGGACGCAACATCGCTAAAAAATGATTGATGCTTTGACACGTCATCACCCAAGGACGCGGGTGCCATGATCATCAGCTGTTCGATTCCGTGACTCATCGCGGCACGACCAAGAGCGATTGATTCTTTTGCACTCTGCGCACTTGCCCCGCCGATCACGGGAACTTGGCCACCGACCACATCGACGACCAACGCAATCAGTTCGCCGCATTCTTCGCCGGACAAAAAACTGTATTCACTTGCCACACCGGGATAAACAACTCCGTCGGCTCCGGCGGCCAAGGCGAATCGCACAACGCTGTTTTGCGCCTGCCGGTCTAGCGCACCCGCGGGCGTGAACATGGTTGGGATGACGGGGAAAATTCCTTGCAGCATTACAATCGTTCGCTTTCAGTGGAGTTGTTGACCGCGAGCCAGTTTAGTCGTCGATCGCCCGGTCGTGTGCACATGCCTCGAGGCCGATCGTACACCGGACGAAAAATTTCGGCGCTCACCACGGTACGCTTTACGAAATGCGGGTCCGTATCCGTGATTCGGACATGCGTTACACTGACGGAAAGAGACCTGCATATTTTGGAGTCAGATGACGCACCCCTATTCTTTTCTCGCGTTGAAAGCTCGCCGACGAGGTGGAATCTGCAGCGCTGCCATGTTCGTTGCGATGGCCATTACCGTCAGCCCCGGATGCGAGCGCCGTCCGAATCTGGCGTCGGTAACGATTGATGAACCACGACCGACTTCTGAAATAGCAATCACCACATTCTGTGGCGACTGTCACGTCTTCCCTCCTCCATCGAGCTTCCCGCGAAGCCGATGGCAACACGAAGTCGAGCAAGGGCTGCAGATCTATGCCGATTCGGGCCGAAATGATCTTGTGCCGCCCGACAAGGAAGCGACGGTGGCTTGGTTTCAATCCCATGCGCCGGAAAAATACGAGTTCGATCCGCCGTCAAATCAACCTGATGAAAATCATCGATTTCAGCGCGTCGAAAATCTTTCCACCACGGAAGAATCCTTCCCGAAAATTTCCAACATCCGACCCATCGATTCCGATGCGTTTCTGGCTTGCGAGGTGTATTCAGGCAAAGTGAAACGCGTCAGTCTTGCCGGCCAGAGTCTCAAGCAGACGACGCTGACCGAGATTGCGGATCCTGTTCACGTCGAACCCTCTGACCTGGACGGTGATCAAGTCACAGATTACGTGGTTGCGGATATCGGTTTTATGAATCCTAGCAATCAGCGATTCGGAACGCTGTGGTGGGTTCGCCCATCGCGGCATGACGATGAAGCCGAAACCGCCGAGATGACCGACAGGCAAGGATGGGAAACCGTCGCCCTGCAGACAGGTTTTTCGCGAGTGTGTGACGCCAGGCCGATCGATTACGACCAGGATGGCGATCAGGATTTAATCGTGGCCGAGTTCGGATTTATCACCGAAGGGTCCGTCCAGCTGCTAACTAACACGGGCTTAGAAAACGGAATCCCTCAATTCGAATCGACGGTCGTCGACGAACGTAACGGAGCGATCCACGTGCCCGTGGTCGACCTGGACGAAGATGGCAAAATGGATTTTTTGACATTAGTCTCACAAGAACACGAATCGATCGAAGCTCATTTGAATCTGGGGAACGGAACATTCGAACGCAAAGTGATCTACCAGGCAGCCGATCCCGCATATGCATCTAGCGGAATCAAAGCGGTAGATATCGACGCCGACGGCGATCTTGATGTTCTCTACACCAACGGTGACACCTTTGATGACCACACCGCCAAGCCATTCCATCGTGTTCAGTGGTTAGAAAACGAGGGCACCTTTCCGTTCACTCATCACCACATCACCTTGATGCCTGGTGTTTATTGTGCGGTCGCGGGTGACATCGATCTTGATGGTGATGTCGACGTCGCGGCCGTGTCGCTGATTAGCCGTGCCACCGATTCGGATGAGCCAGATGAGAATGGCTCCCAAGGCAGCGATGCAGAAACGCGGCAAACAAACCACTTTGACGGAGCGATCTGGCTGGAACAAACCGAACCGGGTAATTTTGTGCGGCATCGTTTACTCGCCGGCCAATGTGAATGGTCCACGTGCGATTTGATCGACGTCGACCGCGACAATGACCTGGATCTGGTGCTCGGCAGGTACCTGGCCAATGAAGCATCAACCGAAGCGATCGTGCTGTTCGAAAACCGGACCAACACGGCATCGAACGAGTGACTTCGCTTCGCGGCCAATGGAATCTAACTCGACGCGAAACATAATCGCCCCGACAGATGGCAAGACCTAAACGCAGAAACGAAACGAACGCAAATCGATCCCATGGCCGCAAGATTCCGCCGAGCGAGACGGGGCTTGAATCTGCGGGCGCACCGATAAAGCCAACGCGGTCTGCCGCACGCAAAGTCGTGCCGATCATCCTGTTATTACTCGCCGTCAGCGGTCTAGCGTGGATACTGCGAGGTATCCCGCAACAATGCATTCGGCGTGCCGAACATGCAATGCTCGCGATGCGATTTGATGAAGCAGAGCAGTATCTTTCCGAATACCCGTCGTGGGGAACCGATCCCGGAAAGGTTGCGTTTCTGCAGGCTCGAGTCGCACGGAGTCAGGAAGGCTACGTTCGCTCGCTGGCATACCTGAACGATGCGGAATCCATCGGGTTTGACCCCAACGCAACCGCCCGTGAACGCACACTCCTAGCCGCGTCTAGCAGTTTGCCAAACCCGCAGTTGCTGGCTCGTCTTACCAACATGGCTGATCAAGCGGAATCGGATCGGCCAGCCGTCTACGAAGCACTCGCCAATGGTACCTTTCAAGTAGGAGCCGTCGACGAGGCGCTCGACGTCCTGGACCGGTGGAGTGAAGAATTCCCAAACGACGGGCGTCCGTTTTACTGGAAAGGTTGGATGCACCAATTGCTTGGTGATCGAAAAACAGCATTAGCCATGTTCATCGAATCGACGAATCGAAATCCCGACATGGTCGACGCGTATCTGGCGCAGGCCACCGGATGGTCGGCTTTATTGCGTCATGACCGGGCCCTGCAGGCCTATCGCATGGCCTTGGATGCCGAGCCCGATCGCATCGACACGCGTGTCGCGATGGGAAAATTGTTATGGAAACTCGATCAGCGAAACGAAGCTGCCGAGTTGTTGAAACCCATCGCTCGATCCTCACCCAACATTTATCCGGCCGGGGAATTGGTCGCACAATACCATCTGATGCGGAACGAACCGCAACAAGCGATCTCGATACTGCAATCGATGACGCAACACTTTCCCGACGATGCAAGTTTGAACTACATGCTCGCGTCGGCGCATGACCAAATCGATAACATTGACGAATCAACCGCGGCCATGAATCAATTCTTCATCGCCAACAAAGAACTCGATCAGCTGCGCGCCGATCGCTTTGATGTTCCGCTCGAGCAGCAGTACGCTGAAGTGATCCGCAGGGCTTCGCAGTACCGTCGCTTCGATTGGGTGCAATCATTGAAATGGCTCGATCTTGCCACGCAGAGCCAACCGGATAACCCGGAGCCGCATATCTTGCTCGCCCGCCACCACACCGAATCAGGATCGAACTCGCAAGCCAAGAGGCATCAGAACATTGCCGAGTTCTTGGCACAAAAACCACGGTAAAGCGAGGGCAAACCGTTTGCTTGCCGAACAACCTCGGGTGGCAAGCTTGTCCGCCTGTGACAGCGTTTTGATGCGAGGCCATCGTCATGCACGCCAGAGGATCGACTGCCGTTACGGCAAGCATGGCCACCGGTACAAACCGAAACGGCATCGAAAACCTGCGCCACCCCATACCAAATGCGCAAATCGGCAAACCAGTGCGGCCAGCCTTAAATCAATGCAGTTCGCGTTGAGACGCGGTGCTCGACGATGCAGATCAAAACAAAGCGCGCCACACGTTCATCGCGCTCGAGTGGTCGATCGGTACCGCAGCGGCGTTAAACCTGATTCCCTCTTGAACATGGTGGTCATGTACTCGGGGGTTCCGAATCCCGTTGCGATCGCGATTTGTGAAATCGGCATGTCCGTCGTTGCGAGTAATTCACGCACGCGAGCGATGCGCAATCGATGAATTTCTGCCAGCGGGGTGCGATCGAATGTTGCCTTGAATTTACGTTCCAAACTGCGCCGCGTCATCGGAACCGAACTAGCGACAGCGTCCACCGTCAATTCCGAGAACGCGTGTTCGCGGATGTAGCGGACCGCAGCGAACAACTCGGGATCTTCGATCGCAAGGACGTCAGTCGATCCACGGGTCAAGACTTCGATGGGCGCCAGGTTTTCATCGTGTCCATCATCCGCTTGACCATAAATCATACGTGCAAGTCGCTCGGCGGCGCGATAACCGATCTGGCGCGACGGATTCAAAATCCCGGACATTTGTGGAACGGTGGTTTGTGAAATCACGTCATCGGTGGTTCCCGCCAACACCGCCACCTCGTCCGGCACCACGATGTTTCTGAATCGACAAACATCCAACAATTGACAGGATGCCGAGGTCCCCCAGGCGAACACCGCGATTGGCTTTCGCAACTCCGCTAACCAGAGCCCCAAGCGTTGACTCTGCTTGTGCCAGCGGTCGCTTGCCATCGACTCATACGCATAGTTGAACCGATTGAGTTTGCGTCCGTCTTTGGCGATGCGATTCTGGAACGCTTCGGCTTGCTTGGCGACGTAAGAAAGACCAAGCGGGCCGACATAGGCAAAGCGTCGAAAGCCCCGAGACCGAAAATGTTCGGCGGCAAGCTCGGCGGCGGCATCGTAGTCGATGGCGACGCGCGGAAAATGAAAACCATCCAGTTCGATTCCCGAGATATTCACAACAGGAACGCGGCGTGACTGCAGGTCTCGTGCGATCCTTTCATTTGAAATGCGAGCGATGATCCCGTCACCCGACCAGTCGCGCGGCAGCTGCATTTTGTTTTCGCGGCCCCGCGGTTCGACTTGCAAAAACCAGGGACCATGTTTCTGGGCATAGCTGGTCACGCCCAAGATCACGCCCCGGCCCCAATCGGTCGCGGTGTCCACCAAAACCGCAACACTTGATGCCTGCTTGGCGTCTGATGCGCCCCGCCCCTTACCTAATACGCTCACTTATCACCCTCCTGTCGCATTTACGAAGAAAATAATCGCAAATGACCATTAAGTAAACCGGAGGCGGCCCCCTATACTGGCACGCCATATCCCCTTCGGTGTCTTTATCGTTGTGCTATCAGCCCTCAGGACACCAGTCATACAAGTTCGTGAAGGTAATTTGATGCGATTTTTAGCGAATAGTCTTTTTCTGGCCGCTGCACTGCTGACCTTTGGTGGCTGCAGCACGGATTCAAGCGGTGTTCCCGGAGCCCCCGTCGCCACGACCGAGGATGAGTTCGAGGCTTACGACCGCATGATCTCTCAGTCCGAAGCCGAACAAGAGGAAGAAAACGAAGCCGGGCAATAGTTGCGGTTTCAAAATCTGAGCGTTTTATCGGCGACGTTTTTCGCCGTTTCTTTATTTTCAGGAGTATTCAATGTCACACACGCGTACAAAGGATCGAACCGGCTTTACTCTCGTTGAGTTGCTGGTTGTGATCGCCATCATTGGCGTGATGGTCGGCCTGTTGTTGCCTGCCGTGCAGGCGGCCCGCGAGGCTGCCCGGCGGATGAGCTGCAGCAACAATTTCAAACAGCTGGGACTTGGGCTGCACAACTACCACGCCGCTTACAACTCGTTGCCAATTCAAGGTAACGGGCCAACGAACGAAACGACCGACGACTGGCGAACGGCCGGCGCAAACCCGTGGTCACCCGCGGCTGCCCCGCTGACGTTCACACAGCAACGTCGCAGCATGCTGGTCGGCTTGCTTCCATTTATCGAGCAACAAGCGTTGCATGAAGTGATTTCGAATCCGCATGTCGATCCAGATACCGGGTGGATGTGGCCTGCCGGTGGACCATCAACGATTCAGATTCGTTACAAGCCTTGGGCGACGGATATTCCAACCCTCCGCTGCCCGAGCGACCCTGGTCGCGGATTGCCCGCGATGGGGCGAACCAATTATGGCGCTTGCATGGGCGATGGAGTGAACCGCGGTAACGGTGGAATCTCGACATTCAACATGATGTTAGGTGCTTGGCAGAACGGGACCAACAATGGCCGGATGCAACAAGTTCGTGTCGGACAGCGCGGCATGTTTGTCCCGCGCAAGATGATGAACTTCCGTGATACGCTTGATGGTCTTTCCAACACCATCATGATGGGTGAAATGGCGACCGACCTTGGCGACAATGCCATCACCACCGCTGGTCGACAATTCACCGGTACGAACATCTGGACCGGCTCGATCTTGGATCCGGGTATTTGTCAGGCCGACGTCGACCCGTTGCGACCCCAATTTTGGTTGCCGGGAACAGACTTGGTTGGCAACGGCGTTCGCCGCGGGTACCGATGGGCGGATTATCTGCCGATTCAGACTCAAGTCAACACGATTCTGCCACCCAACGGTACGGTTTGCTTGACGCGAAACCATGGTTCCGATGGTGTGGTGACTGTCAGCAGCCGGCACCAAGGTGGTGCTCATGTGCTGATGGGCGACGGCGCGGTACGGTTCGTCACCGCGTCGATCGAGGCGGGCAACCGCAACGCGTCGACGGTCTGGTACCAGAACGGAATGAGCCAGAGCGTTCTGCCACCCGGCTCGCAAAGCCCCTACGGACTTTGGGGTGCCCTCGGCACGCGTGCAACGAAAGAAATTATCGACGAAGAGTTCTAACGCTTTGGATCGATATCTGAAAACGAAGCCCCGTCTGTTCGCAGGCGGGGCTTTTTAATGAGCCGTAAGCAGCATCAAGCAAAGCTCGAGATGCCGCCACAAAAATAGCACATAACATCAACACCGCGCGATGGCGTGTCACGACGCTATCCATAGTCCAACCAACAACGCCTACCACAAAGACAATGAAAAAAACTCTCTACGCGTTTTGTGCGATTGCAATCGTGTTGTCATCCGCCGCTCGCGGTGAACAAGTTCTATTGGAAGCCGAAAGTTTTCAGTCGCATGGCGGATGGAAACTTGACACACAATTTATCGACAACATGGGTTCGCCATACCTGCTGGCCCACGGGCTGGGTCAACCCGTCGCCGACGCGACGACCCAAGTTCAGTTTCCTGCGACCGGAACCTATCATGTGTTCGTGCGCACCAAGGATTGGGTGGCCCGTTGGAATGCGCCAGGCCAGCCGGGACGATTCGAAGTGCTGGTCAACGGAAAACCACTCGACGCGACGTTCGGAACCCAGGGTGCCGATTGGTTTTGGCACGACGGAGGAACCGTTGACATTACCGATGCCGACGTAACCGTCGCCCTACGTGACTTGACTGGTTTTGATGGCCGGTGCGATGCAATCCTGTTCACCCAGCAGTCCGAACCGCCACCCAATACGTCGGAAATACTTGCCGATTGGCGCCGCGATCGTCTCGGACTCGACGCAAAACCGACCGAAAAATCGGGTTACGATTTAGTGGTGATCGGTGGCGGATACTCTGGAGTGGGCGCCGCCCTGTCTGCTGCTCGCATGGGGTGCAAAGTGGCGCTCGTTCAAAATCGCCCCGTCTTGGGTGGGAACGGTTCCAGCGAAGTGCGTGTCTGGGCAATGGGAAACATCCGCCGCGGTAAGTATCCACGCATCGGAGAAATCGTTGAAGAGTTTTGTGACCGGGCCACGAAATCGCCAGGACGATACGAAGAGTTCGAAGACGCCAAGAAAGAAGCAATCGTCGTTGCCGAAGCAAACATCGATCTATTCTTGAACCACCACGCATTTCAAGTCGAAACCGATGGCGATTGGATCGAAGCGGTTCACGCGTTTGATACTCGCACCAGCGAGCGGAAACGGTTCACCGGAAAGTTTTATGTTGACTGCACCGGACACGCCACGATCGGATACCTCGCCAACGCGGACTCGGAAATGACACCCGACGGCCGCATGGGCATGAGCAACATGTGGGCCTGGGATGAAGCCGAAGAGCCGATTTCGTTTCCCGAAACACCTTGGGCCCTGGATTTATCGATGGCAGACTTTCCCTATCCGGTCGATCATCACGGTCAATGGTTCTGGGAAGGCGGTTTTGACAAAGACCCCATCGGTGACGCCGAAGGCATTCGCGATTGGAATTTGCGAGCCGTCTACGGCGCATTCAACGCGATGAAAAACCGAGACGGTGCCGACGACCATAAAACAGCGCGACTGACCTGGTTGGCTTACGTCGGTGGACCGCGTGAGTCACGCCGTCTGATGGGTGACGTCGTTCTAACCAAAGAAGACGTGATCGCGAAACGCGAATTCAAAGATGGCTGCGTCCCCAGCACATGGTCAATCGACTTGCACTATCCCAAAGAACAGTACGCTCAAAAGTACGCGGACAATCCGTTCATCTCCAAAGCCGTTCACGACAAGCGTATCGATCGGTCTTATGGCTATCCGGTTCCCTACCGCTGCCTCTATTCGCGAAACATCGACAATCTATTCATGGCAGGCCGCAATATCAGCGTCACGCACGAGGCACTCGGTACGACGCGCGTGATGAAAACTTGCGGCATGATGGGCGAAGTCGTTGGCCGCGCAAGCAGTCTGTGCGTTCTGCATGACTGCCTGCCTCGCGACGTCTACGATCGCTACTGGGACGAGATGGACCAACTGCTACGATTGCCCGGCAAAGCCTATCGCCCCACGGTCTATGACGACGTGACGATCCCCGATGATGCCATGTCGCCGGCAACCGATCACGGAGTCGTCCAAGGCAAAGATCCGGCCGAGATCGATGGTATCGTCATCGATGACGAACAGGCCGAGAAAACGGGCCGATGGATTGTCAGCGTAGGTGTCGAAGGCTTTGTGGGGACGGGTTACGTCTATGCCCGACCCGATTCGGACGCAAGAATCCGCTTCGAGTCCAACGCACCACATTCAGGCCGCTTTGACGTTCGCCTCGCTTATCAACCTCATCCCAACCGAGGTGTCCGCGTCCCGGTGATCATCAACATCGGAAAGGAATCGCATACAACCGAGGTCGATATGACAGCGTCCCCGGCCTCGGATGGTTTTCTGTCACTCGGCACCTACGATCTAAACGCGGCAACCGAAATTGCGGTCGAACTGTCGACCGAAAACGCAGGCGGAGCCATCCAAGCAGATGCGGTACAGATCGTCGCCGTTCGCGATTGAGGCATCGGCAAGAACCCGCTGGAAACGCCCCCCGGAAACCGGCGGATCGCCCTGGATCCATCAGGACTTTCCCCGAATCCAAGCTTGGAAACGCATGATCGCATCGAGTTGGTGGATTTTAGGGTCGAGCGATTTCTCGATCGCTTGTCCTTATCCACTAACTTAGAGGGGTGAAGGGCAACTTCTGAAAAGAAATTCATCTTTTGTTGTCCACAAAACGGCCTTCGTTGGAGTAAGAGGTATGGACGACGTTTCACAAAAACCTTCAACCGACGACGGCGCACATTTGACCACCGCCAGCGCGCCGGGCCCTTCGTCTGAATCGGATCAGGGCGAGGCTTTTGTGCGCCTGTTGCTCGAGCACGAACCGCAGGTACGCATCTTTCTGCGTCGTTTGCTTCCGAGCTGGAACGACGTCGACGAAGTGCTGCAGGAAGCGAGCCTGGTCGCTTGGCGAAAATTCAAGGATTTCGAGCAGGGCACGGCTTTCGGCGGTTGGTTTTTAACGATCGCCCGATTCGAGGCTCTCAAATATCGACGCGGCATTGCGAAAACGCCCCTCGTATTTTCAGACGATGTCTGGGAATTGCTGGCACACGAGGATGCCAACGAGGTCCCCGAAGGAACCTTCAAACAGCACTTGGTGACGTGCCTGTCGAAACTGCACCCCGAGCAAAAATCACTCTTGTTGCACGTCTATTCGCCGGGAGTCGCCGTGCGTGACGTGGCGTCTCAATCGGGGAAAAGCGAACAAGCACTCTACAAAGCGATTCAGCGATTGCGATCGACGCTGCACGAGTGCGTTAAAAAATCAGTCGCGCGTGAGGGTGCATGATGTCTGAAAAAGACCTGAAACAATTGATCGCCGATTGGCTGGACGGCCACATCGGCGAAGAGGACTCACAGCGGCTTCAGCAACAATTGCGTGATTCACCGCAAGCACGCGAATTATTCCGAAGCTACACGAAACTGGACGGCGTGCTGTATGAATTAGCGCTCGAGGCAACGGACACTGGTGAAACGCAAGATGCTCTACCGTCATCGCTTCGCTCGAGCGCTTCGGTAAGTTCCGCAGGCTGGATTGACGGGACCCGACTTGCGATCGCAGCCACACTGATGCTTGCTGTCGGCGGGCTCGCCTATCAACTCGGCAGGAAGAACGTCGCAAACAGCGATGCGAAGAGTTTGGCCCAGCAGAATTTGGCCCAGCCCGACGATGCCGAATCCTCTGGCGAACGAACGATCGCGGGCTACGCAACCCTGCGACGTGTGGCGGGCGTTCGTTGGTCCGGTGACTCGAATACCTATCGCGAAGGTGACGTGTTACCAGCAGGCATTCTGGAATTCGATGACGGCATTGCCGAAATCGATTTCTTTTGTGGTGCGACGCTGATCGTCGAAGGTCCCGCGAAAATGGAATTGGAATCCGATTGGTCGGTACGGATGCTCGCCGGACGACTGAGGGCCAATGTACCTCCGGCGGCACGAGGATTCATTGTCAAAGCGGCCGATTCGGAAATCATCGACCTGGGAACCGAGTTTGCGTTGGAAGTCGCGCCCGAGAATGTTCGATTGGAAGTCGTCGATGGCGAAGTCAAATTACGTGGTGGCAGGCACGATGGCGAGCACCTTGTCACCGGAGAAGGCCAGTCGCTGCTTGGCAATGGCCGGGGCGAGTCGCTGAAAAATCTAAGTACGATTGGCGACGTTCAGCGCAGGCGAAAGTCAGGCCAAAAAGAACGTTTTGATGCCTGGAAAGCGCACTCAAATCAATTGCGATCTGACGACCGCCTGATCGCCTACTATCCGATCGCGGATTCGGCCAGCGATCGATTCGTCCCCAACGCAGCCCGCAGCGGCAGCGAATCGGACGGGACGCTGGTCGGGACAGTCAATCGTGTTGACGGTCGGTTCGGCCCCGATTCATCGGGGCTTGAATTCGATCGCCCTGGCGCTCGTTTACGGACGTTGATTGATGGCACATTTCAGGCGTTTACGTTTGTGTGCTGGGTAAAAATTGACAACCTGGAACATAAGTACAATGCATTGTTTATGGGCGACGGATACGAAAACGGCGAACCTCATTGGCAGATTCGCGATGACGGTCGGTTGATGTTTTCGGTGATGGTCGATGATACGCAAGACATCAAGGTTACCAGCGCGATGGACCAGAAAATTGTCTCCGACGCCGGCCTACACCGTGTTTACTTTACTGAGCCGTTTTGGGACATCTCCAAGAGCGGCCAGTGGTTTCATATTGCCGTGACGTACGATCCCGCCGCACGACTTGTTTCGCAGTACATCAACGGCCAAACGATCAGTTCCGAAGAAATTATCGACCGATACTTTATCGACGAACTGCGAATCGGCCCCGCAGAGATCGGCAACTGGGGACAACCGTTCCGCAAGACGCCATGGTTCGCGGTTCGCAATTTGAACGGCGCCATCGACGAGCTGGCGATTTTTGACGCAGCATTATCTCCGACTGAAATTGAAACGCTTTATGAACAAGGGAAACCACTTGGCTACTAGATCACGCATCCTATTTTCCGTCTTGTCGATTGCGTTGGCGGTGTCCCCGGGAATCGGACAAGCCGCTAAACCGAACGTACTGTTTATCGCCGTCGACGACTTGCGCCCCGAACTCGGCTGCTATGGATCGCCGATCGCCATCTCTCCGAATTTGGATGCCTTGGCTGAGGATGGATTGTTATTCAATCGGGCTTATTGCCAACAAGCGATCTGTCGGCCGTCGCGGGCCAGCCTAATGACCGGCGCTCGCCCAGATACGACGGGGCTTTATCACAACTATGTTGCATTGCGAGAGTTGCAGCCGGATATCTTGACTCTGCCTGAACACTTCATTGCTCACGGCTATGAGGCTGCGTACTGCGGAAAGATTTTCCACCAGGGTGATACCGACGATGGCCGCTCATGGAGCCGTGAACCGGTCAAGAAAATCGCGGGAATCAAAAAGCCGCTCGGCGGTTATGCGCTTGCGGAGAACAACGCGATCAAAAGCGAGAATTTGAAACAGATGCTTGCCAAATACGGCGAAGCCGCTCGGCGTGGCCTCGGCAGCGGCCCCGCATACGAAGCCGCCGATGTACCCGACACGGCTTACGTGGACGGATACAACACACAACTTGCGATCGCAACCATGAAAGAAATGGTCGACGCGGGCGACAAGCCCTTCTTTCTCGCAATGGGCTACAAGTTGCCGCACCTCAATTGGTGCGCACCGCAAAAATACTGGGACTTGTATGATCCCGCGAACATTCCGATGGCAAGTGAACCGCAGGCACCGCTAAACGGCGCGGCGATGGGTCTTCACGCGTCGTTCGAACTTCGCACGCGGGCCGGCATCCCGAAATTCGGTCCACTTGGTCCCGAACTCTCGCGGACGTTGAAACATGCTTACTTGGCATGCGTCAGTTACGTCGACGCGCAAATCGGGATGATGGTCAAAGCATTGGAAGACGCCGGCGTCCGCGACAATACGATCATCGTCATCTGGGGCGACCACGGCTGGCACCTTGGCGACATGGGCGTCTGGGGCAAAGCGACCAACTATGAAATCGCTACGCGAGTTCCGTTGATGATCTGGTCACCGGCGATGAAAACTCGGGGAAAGAAAACGGATGCCTTGGTCGAACTGGTCGATATCTTCCCGACGCTTTGCGAACTAGCCGAAGTGCCCACACCAGAACACTTGGAAGGACACAGCTTTGTGCCGCTGATGGCGGACCCGGATCAGCCATGGAAAAAAGCCGCATTCAGTGTCTACCCCAACCCGGCACTTCGCGAGTGGGCGGCGAATCCGTTATCGCAAGGCATGCGAGAAACCTGGTTTGGCCCCTTAATCAAAGAGGTTGAAGGCAGAATTATTAACCAGCAAGGCGACAAATGGGACCGCGAGTTGTTTGAGCAACACTTGATGGGATATGCGATGCGCACGGATCGATATCGCTTGGTCGTATGGCGTGACCATCGCACCCCAGATGCGGATCCACTGTTTGTCGAACTCTACGACCACCAAGACGATCCACACGAGACAAAGAATATTGCCGACGCGAAACCAAAGGTCGTCAGCGAATTGCGAAAACAATTGGACTCTGGTTGGAAAGCTGCGTTATAGCTTTCCTGCCAATCCATCTCGCATTTGAAATCCATCTTGCACTCAAACACTGTGCGGCGATGTCGTGTCTGCACACGAAACCGCAAGTGCCGGACAATTAACACATAAAAGAATCGAACGGGCTGATGAAAAAGTTCAAAATCAATGTTTTGATGACCGTCGTCTTATCAATCGTTGCGTCGTCACGATCCAATGCCGACCCGGTCGATTACGAACGTGACATTGCACCGATTCTGGAAGACCGCTGTTTGTATTGCCACGGCGAAGACGAACAGGAATCGGGGCTTCGATTGGACCGCCGCGCCAAAATGCTAAGAGGCGGTGACAGCGGTCTGGCCGCGATTGTCCCTGGTAAACCGGACAAGAGCTATTTGATCGAAGTCATCAAACATGTCGACGAAGACATGGCGATGCCGCCAGACGACGACAAGTTGCCCGATGAAGAGATTGAGCTGATCGCGCGATGGATCGAAGAAGGTGCGAATTGGCCGGGCCAAATGGAAGAGGTCGTGAAAGAAACGTCGGACCACTGGGCGTTTCAGCAAGTTGTCCGCCCGGACGTCCCCGTCGTCACCAATCGTTCGGGGGCCACCGACGAGCAAGGGTCGACGGACGCTGCGACCGAAAGCCCGATCGATGCATTCTTGCAAGAACGACTCGCCCAAGAAGGCCTGTCGTTTTCGCCCATGGCCGATCCGCAAACGCTAATCCGTCGTGCTTCAATCGTGCTGACAGGAATTGCACCGACGCCAGAACAGACGACCGCATTCGTGTCCGCCAGCAACGACGACAGCGAAAAAGCGTATGCGGCGTTGATCGACCGGCTTCTTAACTCGCCCCACTTCGGTGAACGTTGGGCCCAACATTGGCTCGACGTCATTCGATGGGCCGAAACGAACGGCTCCGAAGCGAACTTGTACCGCAAAAATTCTTGGATCTATCGCGACTACGTGGTCCGTGCCTTTAACGAAGACCTTCCCTACGACAAGTTCGTTCAACAGCAAATCGCTGGCGACTCCATGGGTGCAGGCGAAGCCACAGGTTTCCTGGTCTCTGGTCCACACGTTCCCGCCGCGACGGTCGGACGCGAACCCACTGCGATTCGCCAAGCACGTGCGGATCGGATGGATGAAATCATGCAAACCGTGGGCGCATCGATCATGGGCGTCACCATGGGTTGCGCTCGGTGCCACAATCATAAATTCGATCCGATCTCGATCAAAGACTATTACTCGATGACGGGTGTTTTTCAGGATGTCGAATTTGGCGGGCGATTCCCAGAGTTTGCCAAAGATCACCCGCGACGCATCCGAGGCGAAGAGATTTGGCGAGAGATCGCCAGCCAGCGACGGGTCTTGCGCGAAATGGGCGGCTGGGAAGAAGACTGGGGTGCGTTCCGTGAAATGCACTTTCAGCCAATTTCGACCAAGGCGATTCGCATCCGATTCAAAATGAAGAACGTCGGGTTGGATGAACTGGAAGTCTATGGCACCGAAGAAAAAGACAAGAACTTGGTCCACAAGAGCACGAGCACAATACTTTCAAGCTCGGACGCAAAAGGCATCGATGGCCGTTATCCGGTCGAACGATTGATCGACGGCGAATTTGGCACCATGACGTGGCGAGCGGAAAAACCGAAGGGCTCCTCGGGCGAACCTTGGGTCCAATTCGATTTTGACCAACCGCGAATCGTCAATCGACTGCGGATGAGCAGCAACCGAGAGTACTTTTACGACACCGATTATCTGGACAAGAAACCGAATTTGCCACGGTACGAGTACGACCTGGAAGTGCTCAAGAGCGACGGTTCTTGGCAACCTTGGGTGGGAACATGGCATGTCAACCAACAACTGGACAAGAAATATCCTGAGCGTGCTGCGGCACTCGCCGAAATTCAAAGTCTGATCGAAACACTTGCCGAAGAAGGCCCACGACCAAGCTTTGTCGGCCGCTTTGTTCGGCCGACCGTGACGCGAGTCTTGCTCCGCGGCAGCCCCGAGAATGCTCGCGATGAAGTCCCGCCGGCCGGACCCGAAATCTTTGGTGGCGATCTGGGACTTACGTCACAAGCCTCAGGACCGAAGCGACGCGCGGAGTTCGCCACGTGGATCACCAGCAAAGAAAATCCGCTCACCTCGCGCGTGATGGTCAATCGAATTTGGCATCACATCTTCGGGCGAGGCATCGTTGCGACCACGAGTGACTTTGGCAAAGCCGGGGCACCGCCGACGCATCCCGATTTGCTGGATTGGCTCGCAGCCGAATTTGCCGACCCATCCGAGCAAAACAGCAAACCCTGGTCGATGAAATCAATCATTCGTCAGTTAGTCATGTCGACGGCGTTCCGGCAATCCAGCTTGCCCACCGACGCAGGTATCGCGAAAGACGCCAGTACCGAATTGCTTTGGCGATTCCCGCCCAAACGCGTCGAGGCGGAAGTCATTCGAGATACGATCCTGCAAGCGTCCGGTTCGCTCGATCGAACAATTGGAGGCCGCAGCTATCGCATTCACAATGTCAAAAAGACCTACGCGCAGTGGCAGGTGCTGGACAACCATGGCCCAGAGACATGGCGGCGCATGTTGTATCAAGAACGGATGCGACGGGTGGACGACGGTATCTTCACCGCTTTTGACTTCCCTGATTGCGGACAAGTTCGTGCCAAGCGCCCTGTTTCGACAACACCCCTGCAAGCGTTGAACCTGATGAATAGCGACTTTGTGATGGATCAGTCCAAACGGATTGCTGATCGAGCGATGAAGCGCGCCGACGGCGATGTCACCAAAGCGATTGACGAGTGCTTTGAACTGCTGCTGTGCCGAAAACCTGATCCACAAGAACACAAAGACTGTTTGGAACTTGCCAACACCGGTGATCTGTCGCTCGTTTCGCGTGCACTGATCAATTCCAACGAGTTTGCGTTTCTTCCCTAGCACCGTCGATCGGCTCTTCCGCTGATTGTCGCCCCTTCCGATCGCATCCCATCCGCCCGTCGATACGTTACCGAACCGAACGAATCAAAGCGGGCCAAGCACTGGAACCAAGACGATGACCAACCCTGAAAAATTATCACAACACGGCCGGTACCTCTTAGACCGCCGTGGCTTTCTTGGCACCGCCGGTCTATCCACCGCGGGTCTGGCCCTGGCCAGCCTGCTGGACGCCGACGGGCTGCTGGCATCGGACACGAAGACCGTCAGCGGAAAAACGCCGATTCGGCCCGAAATCGACCCGAACAATCCGTACGCCGCTCGCAAGCCGCATTTCGATATGCCGGCCAAGCAGGTCTTGGTTATCTACTTGCCCGGCGCGGTCAGCCACATCGATACATTCGATTACAAACCCGACCTCTACAAACTGCACGGGCAGAAACCACCGGGACTGCCGGAGGTCACATTCGAAGGCCCATCGGGAAACATCGCGCAGCCGTTCTGGAAATTCAAACCTCGCGGCGAATCCGGAAAGATGGTGTCAGAACTGCTTCCGAACCTGGCCGAACAAGTGGACGACTTTTGCTTCTTGCATGCCATGTCGACCGACACCAGTGCTCACCCGCAAGGCGAGAACTTTATGAACACTGGATTCACGATGGAAGGCTTTCCGTCCTTTGGCGCTTGGGTCACGTATGCACTGGGGACCGAGAACCAAGAGTTGCCTTCCTTCGTCGCCATCAATGACCCGCGCGGCCTGGCGCGAAGTGGCAAGAACAATTTTGGTAACGGATTTCTGCCTGCGGCTTTTCAAGGCACCGACTTCACCGCAAAAAATCCCCCCAACAACCTGCATCGCCCCGATGCATTGTCACCCCAGTCCGACCGCAGCACCGTCGAATTGTTGCAACGTCTGAACGCCAAGCATTTAGAGATGTATCCCGGTGACGCGAACTTGGCTGGACGTATCGCCAGTTATGAACTGGCCGGAAAAATGCAGACGTCGGTCCCCGATGTGATGGACCTTTCAGGTGAAACCGAAGCAACCCTGAAAGCGTACGGCGTCGAAGGCGGCAGCGAACTGCGCGGACACTACGCACGGAACTGCATTCTGGCGCGACGGTTGCTCGAGAAAGGTGTACGAGTTGTGCAACTCTTTAACGGCAGCGATCCGGCCGGCGGCAACGGCATCACGAACTGGGACTCGCATTCGAATATTGAAAAGACTCATGCGATGCAAGCCGAAATCATGGATCAACCGACCGCGGCTTTGATCGCTGATATGAAGCAACGCGGGATGCTGGAGGACACTCTGATCGTTTGGGCAACCGAGTTCGGGCGGATGCCATTCTTGCAGGCCAATGGAACGGGACGTGACCACAACCCGGGTGCATTCACTTGCTTCCTGGCCGGCGCCGGCGTCAAAAAAGGTTTCAGCTATGGCGAAAGCGACGAGTTCGGTTTTGAAGCCGCAGTCGACAAAACCACCGTCTATGATTTCAACGCAACGCTGCTTCACTTGATGGGGCTCGACCACGAACGGCTGACGTTCTATCACAACGGCCTGGAACGTCGTTTGACGAACGTTCATGGTGAAGTCGTTCACGACATCTTGGCGTAACGCACCGTAAGAGCACGACTTAGACTTTGATCGGCTGCGTGTCCAAAGCACCTTTGAACACCACCGGACAGCCGTGACGAAAATGTTCACGAGACATCTACGATTTTCGTGCGGGACACGCTCGGCTATCGATTGGCACAACGTTAAACAACGTGTCATGACGTACCGGTTGAGATAAACGTCAAATCGAAGCTGTGACCACCGATCAAATTCTCGGGTGCGCGGCTAATCTGAATCGCCGTTTATCTGGATCGCCGTTTATCATTCCGTAAGCCCTAGCACCCAGTCGACTCGTCTGCTCGACGTCGATTTTTACGACTGCCGGTGCAATATTTTGTTGCGGATTTCCGAAAGACCGCCTCATTCGGACGACAAGCCTGATGGCGGCAAGGTCGGCGCGCCGATCGTTGCGACGCGGCAACGTCGTACAGGTGCATAGACCTGTTTCGCACTGCAATACACTGCGATTTTGATCGCCGACTCCTTAAAGGCGTTGCTCAAAACAGTGCGTCAACTCGGCGTAGGATCGCACATCGCACGCGAGAATCGAGCATGCACTCGCTCAATATCCCACGCTTAATAAAGACAGATCGTGTCACTTATCGCTTTGCAGGCCTGTACCCTAAAGGGTGCACTTGGCGGGACTAGCCACTTCCTGTCGGGACAGTGAATCGCGAACGCAAACATACGATGAATGACAGGCCCCACTCTAGCCATCATCTCGACATCGCGAATACGCTTCGAAGCCCTCACTTGGAAGCTCAATTCGGCGATCAGCTGGACACGTTTGGTGTCGGCTACTTTCGCGTCAGCGCCGACAACTCGGCGATCGAAGAAGCGAACGATACCCTGCTAACGCTGATTGGTGTCGATTCTTCCGAGGCAAGCCACGTGCCGCTAAGTCGTTTCTTACAGAGTGATGATCAACGCATTTTCCGCGAGACCATTCTTAAACTCAATGACGATGGCGCCGCGGCCGAGCGTCTAGATTTGCCGGTGGTCTCTACAACTGATCAGCCGACATGGCTGCGGTTCAAATTTGCAGTTCATTCGGGATCACACCGAGGGATCCACGCAATCGCGTTGGATATCACAGCGAGGAAAAACCTGGAACATCAACATGTTCAAACGATCCAAAAGTTCGAAGTAGCACAGTCACGAGCGATGATTGGCAGCTGGGAATTACCGCAAGGTGCAACGCGTGGCTGGTGGTCACGGCAAATGTTCGATCTTCATTCGCTGAATCCCGATCACGGAATCCCCACAGTCGATCAATTCATGGATCAGGTTCACCCAGAAGACCGACCTCGTTTAGCAGAGGCGCAAGCGGCGGATTTGAGGCCCAACGATGTCTTGAGGATCGAATTTCGCAGCAATCCAAGTCTAGGGCCCATTCGCTATTTCGTATCCAACGTCTACATCGAAAACGTCAATGGGCAACCCCGACGACAAGGCACCACACAAGACATTACCCAACAGAAGCAAATCGTCGAGGCGTTAGACGAGAGCGAACGTCGGTATCGCGAAATCGTCGAATCGGCTTCCGAGGGAATTGTCGTTGCAAGTTCCAAAGGCATTATCGCTGAAATCAACGAACCCGGTGCGAAGATGCTCGGATTTGAAGTAGACGAAATTGTCGGACGATCGATGTGGGATTTCATCGATGACGAGTCGCGACCGGAAGCTGCAAAGAAGTTCCAGCGCAGAGCTAAAGGCATCAGTGAAGTCCATGAAACGAAATTGTTGCACCGAAGTGGACGGACCGTCTGGCTGCTTGTCTCTTCGTGCCCAATGCTCGATAGCGAAGGAAACTTTATCGCCGTTCGAGCCACGATGATTGACATCACCGACCGAAAGAAGATCGAAGAAATCTCGAGAAATTCGATGATCGCAAGAGCCCGGCTGGAAATGCTTTCCCCGCGCGAAAGAAGCGTTCTTAAGCATGTCGTCGCTGGCCGCATGAACAAAGTAATCGCCAATCGACTTGACATTAGTGAGAAATCGGTCGAGCGTCATCGATCGAATTTGATGAAAAAGCTAAGTGTGAAAAGCGTTGCCGAACTGGTTCGCATTGCGGTCGCCGCCGAGACCGTGATTCGCTAGCGTCTTGGCCCGCAGATAACGCACCCCTCACTCCGGGGGCACGCTAGCCTCCACGCTAGCCATCAAGACTCCGAAGATCCGATGATCCGAATCGTATCATCCAATTGGCTGGCTCTTGGTCGAGAGCGAAAAAGCAAGCTCGGCTGGCGATCTAAGCACACATTCGACAATGCCCCAAGCGACGCAGCCTAGTGCCAACCGAGCTTTGCTTTCTGCCCCGTGAAAGATATCGGTCCGAAATAAGGATCGATCGAACGACATCTTCAAAATGAGGGGTATCCCTCATTTGGAGGTCAAACCGACACCACAAAACCAGACCTTTCGGGGGACTTGTATATATCCATATTGGCCGCAACCCCGGTCATTCGACTGGTACAACTAACGAACATGCTGGTTGCCGTCTATCCAACCTGATTCACCCGCTAGACCTGGTTCGCTCCCGCGACCATGGTTCGCGGCAAAAACTAAACGACGGTTATCTCGTAGCCTTCTCGTTGTTTGCGGTGGATCATCGCGTTGGCTTCATCGTCATCGACAAACTGCTCGGCGTCTGGGTCCCAATTCAGCTTGCGACCGAGCCGCAGCCCGATATTGGATAGGTGGCAGGCGATCGTGCTGTTGCCGACGGTCACCACGTCCGAGATCGGGGTGTCGCCCGACTTGATGCACTTGAATAGGTTCCCCATGTGCGAACGCTTGACGCCTTCCCAGCTGGAGTCATCAAACTCGCCAAAGTTTTCGTAATTCTGCAGTTTGGTTTCCGGCAGGCCCAATGGTCCGTCGTAAAGCTTGCCAGCCGCTTCACGAATCTCAGCATTCCATTTCGGGTCCGCGGTGATCTTGTTGACGATGTTGCCGACCAGTTTTCCACGGTTCACAAAGATCCGTTCGCGTTCACCTTGGATCAAAATTCCGTTGGTTTTTTCGCCACCATCCTCAAAAATCAACTTATTCCCGTTAGCGAACGTCAGAGTTCCATTGTAAGTCTGTGCGGTGTTAAAACAATTTTCACGTGAATCGTGAACGCCACTACCTTCGATTTGCACCGGCCCAGTATCAATCGCTCCGATCGCCCACTGTGCGATATCGATATGGTGCGCGCCCCAATCGGTCAGCTTTCCACCGGAGTATTCGTACCACCAACGGAACGAATGATGACAACGCTGAGGCATGTATGGTACGAAAGGCGTCTGCCCCAACCATCGGTCCCAATCGAGCCCGTCGGGCACGGGTTTCTCATCGAACGGCCCTCCTTTTGACCCTTGTCCAAGGTAGCACGTTGCGGTCAAGTTTTCGCCGAGCAAGCCGCTTTGCGCGATTGCAATTGCTTCGCGAAACCACTGACAGCTGCGCTGTTGATTTCCAACCTGCAGCGTCGATCCAGAGTCTGCAACCGCTTTGCGAAGAATCTTGACTTCGTCGATCGTCAGCGTCATCGGCTTTTCGCCATAGACATGCTTGCCCGCGCGCAAGGCATCGACATAGATCGGCGTGTGCCAGTGGTCGGGTGTCGCACAAATCACCACGTCGATATCGTCTCGGGCGAGCAGTTCGCGATGGTCGGCGTAGATATCCAGCTTGCGTTTTCCGTCACCGTTAAGCTCCGGATTGGCTGCGTATCGTTCCGCGTTTTTCCGATCGACATCACACAATGCGACAAAATCGCCGTGCATCGAAGCCAAGCGGGCATCATCACGTCCTTTGCCACCACATCCAATCATCCCCAGACGCAAACGACTGTTCTTGTCTTCTGCCGTCGCGATTTGGGTCGACCAGTGGTATGGCGTCGCGGCAGCCACCGCGGCAGACGTACGAAGGAAGTGTCTTCTAGAAATCGTCATCGATAAATCTCAGCAGTGAATGATGTGAGCGAACGAAATGCGTCCTGGTACGCGTGCGTCCGTCGGATGGGCGAATCGGCTTTAGCGACTATTTTTTCTTGTTCTTCTTTTTCGCGTGAACGAGTACTGGTCGTTCCACTTTGTCTGTCGGGCCTCGGAACACATAGGGCTGCCACAGGGTAACGGCCTGTTCCCATTGCTCCAGTGTGCGCGTCGGATACCACGCCGGCCAACCGTACTTTTCGAAGTCATACTTGTCGGCGTTGGCTTGGACCCACTGATCGACGGTGCCGGCAGGGCACGTGTCGGGAAAAATGCCTTCGGCACGAAACTCATCCGATACGCCCTGATCTTGAATCACATCGTGACGCCAACGAGTCAGCTCCGCCAACAATTTCGCTTTGATCTCTGCATACGCAGGATCGCTGGCGACATTATCGATCTCGTGGGGGTCGATCTTGAGGTCGAAAAGCTCAATCTTGGGTTTGCTGGGTGCAAAGAAGCGAGCTTGAGCCGGCGTCAGTTGGCCTTTTAGATTCATGACGTTCATCTGAGCCAACATTGGATAGGAACCTTCCTTGTAACGATTGAACTGGCACCATGGTCGTTCAGGCATCAGATTCAGAATCAATTTATGGTCCTTGCTGCGAATCGCTCGCATCGAATCATGTGTTTCGTCCATTTTGTCTCGTGCGGCAAACACGTATTCACGATTCTTGACGTCATCGCTGAACAAGCTTTTTCCATGCAGCGTCACCGGCGAGTTCACTCCAGCCGCTTCCAGTACGGTCGCACAGATATCGATCGACATGACCAAATCTTCGCTGACTTGACCGGGCTGAACCTTGCCTGGCCACCGCATGATCATGGGGATGCGAATACCTCCGTCGTACAGAAATTGCTTGCCTCGGATATGGCAACCGCCGTGATCTCCAATAAAAAAGACGATTGTGTTGTCGGCTAAGCCTTCGTCGTCCAGACGCTTGAGAATCTCGCCAACCTGACGATCGACCAATTGCATTTGTTCAAGTCCGGTAGCCCAATCGCGACGGCACAACGGTGTATCGGCATAGTAGGGCGGCAGCTCGACGTCCTTGATGTCGATGGGGCGAACCGGATCCCGCTGGAACGCGCGATGGGTTCCGCCAAAGGTGATCCGGGCAAAGAACGGTTGCCCAGGATCGCGTTGCGACCAATCATTGCCCATGAATAGCTCTGATTTTTGATCCGGCAGAAAGTTACAATCCGTTTTATTGCTCATCAAAGCCGTAAAATAACCGGACTGTTGCAGCAGATGCGGGATGGGCTTGATGCCGTAGGGCAGCGGTTCTTTTTGGAGCGTTCGGTGTTGGTGCGCACCGATATAGTTCTGGTGAAATCCCGTCATCATGGCCGAACGCGACGTCGAGCAAACCGGTGACGTTGTGAACGCCGTTTCATACCGAATCCCCTCCGACGCAAGTTGATCGACGTGCGGGGTGTGAATGCCCTTGGTGCCGTAGCACGAAAGGTCTGGCGACCAATCCTCGATAGTAATCCACAATACATTGGGCCGACCCGCCGCCGACGTTGCAGATTCCTCCGCAGCCACAACCGACGATGCGATGGAAATCGCGATCGCAAAAATTACATTTACAAGTTTCATTGAATTGCCTTTACCTAATCGAGGGGTATTCCAAGCACGCTGGCCTCGGATCCGACGGTGTCGATGGAACGCCCCAAAGAGGTGCGTTAGCCCATTGCCACTTCGCATCGAACACTCGAGTACTAAGAGCCGCTGGAATCAGGTATCGTTGACCAGCGAACGTGACCACGCCGGACGCCGCCGGTCGTTCGGACCGCGTCATGAAACACGCAAACGCATGATTGGCGATCCCGGGGAATGATGCGCGACGCACGCGTTGCCATCAACGGGCGTTTAACGCTTCGCAAAAATCTTCAAGTCATCCACCACGACATTGCGATTGATGGCCAACCGCAACATTCGCTTGGTCGGATGGGCGATTCCCTCTGACGAAAACGAACCGACATTTTCACCGTCGATCGAAACGCTAAGAGTGTCACCGCTGACCTTGGCGACAATGGTGTACCACTTTCCGGTTTGCAGCTTGTGCGGAATCTGTTTGGTCTTCGTCTTCAGCTCGGCTTGCTGCGCCGACGTTAGCGAGTTTGCTTTTCTTGCCTCGCGAGTCTGCAGGTTCATCACCCCGGTTTTGAGGTCGGCTAACTGAACGCGATCGACGCCCACAATGACTTTGAACAGGTGTCCCGCCCAAACTTCTTTGCACTGCAGATCAGCAAAGTTCAAACCCAACGTGTCCTTCTCGTGTTCCAACATGAATTTCAATTCGACTGATCCGTCTCGAAATTCGGCAGGATGTGTAACGGAGACGCCATGGTCAGCCGTCTCGTGGATAAAGATGTGCATCACGCCGTCGCGCAGGTCGACTTGCTTGTTACCGCCCGCGCGCGACTTGCTATTGGTGCCCCAACCATTGCCGACTTCGTCTTTAATTTCCTGTGATTCGCTGCGTTCAAAATCGTCTTGAAAAATCAACTCGCCTCGATCGTCCGCACGGGACTCGGTGCAAGGAAAAGAAGCGCACAGGAGCACGACAGCAACGGAAACAAGTGAGAATTTTGGCATTGGTTTTCTCGAAAAAAGAAAAATCGAAGGATTGAGGTGGGGAGCGTATTTTGCGGAGAGTTGCACAGCAATCGGCGAAACCTTTTTCTTCTAACGCTTCGTTTGCGATGGGCATAACGCAGCGTTTTTAATCGGCAGGTATTCAGCAAGTTGCCGTTTCGTCTGATCATAATCCGAATCGCGAGCAAGGTTTTCAAACTCGTGTGGATCGCGTTGGTGATTATACAATTCCTCGTCGCCATTTGCGTATCGGATGTATCGCCAATGTTGGCTCCGAACGGCATGGTTTCCGATCCCCTGCGTCGTGACCACCGCTCGATCCGACGCGGCAGCGGGATCATCGAGCAACGGTACCAGGCTTTGGCCATCCAGCCTCTCGTCGCACTCAAGTCCGCACAGTTCAACCAGCGTTGGATAAATGTCCAGCAAGCTTGCCGGTCGGTCGCAGCGTTTGCCAGAGTTTGCCGACCGGGGCTTCACAATAATCAACGGAACGTGCGTGGTTTGTTCCCACAGCGCGAATTTCTCCCAGTGCTCTTTGTGGCCTAAGTGATAGCCGTGATCGGACCACAGCACGATCACGGTGGTATCGGCGTGGGGTCCTGCATCGAGCGCATCAAGCAATCGACCGATCATCGCGTCGGCAAAACTGACGGACGCTAAATACCCCTGGACCGCCGATCGCCACTTGCCGTTCTTCTTCATCCAGTCGTGCCAATGGCGACGCGACATCGCTTGGCCGGCTTGCGGCACATCGGACAAGTCATCAAGCCTGACCTCGGGCATTTCAATCGAGTTGATCGGGAACGCGTCGAACCAGGCTTGCGGCGTGTACCAGGGAATGTGCGGCCGATAAATCCCGACCCCCAAAAACAATGGTTGCTCGCAAGGTTGCGACAGTTTCTCTTCCGCCCAAGACACCACTTTCGCGTCGGCCATCTGGTCGTCCTCGATATCCAGAGCCGCCCAATCCATGTAGCCACGATAGAACTGATCCGAACCGTTCAGTGGAATCGAATCCGGCGTGATTTCGGCCGGCAGCTGCTGTGACTTAGACGGAAAGAATTCGTGCCAGGGTCGGGGATCAAGATATCCTTCGTGGCCCCACTGCGACAGCGACGCCGCATGATACAACTTGCCGCCGCCGAGCACCTTGTATCCATTGCTTCGAAAACAATGAGGCAGCGTGGTGAAATCATTCAGCTTATCGCATTCGCGCCAATCTTGATTGTTAAAGTACACGCCGCTGGTGGTTGGACGCAGCCCCGTCATTACGCTGGTGCGCGACGGATTGCATGCGGGCGCAGCGCAATACGCTTGTGTGAAAAGCACGCCACGGTGGGCCAGTCGTGAAATATGCGGCGTCTTTGCTGCGCCGTAATCATTCAGCCCCTCGACCCAATCGTTCAAATCATCCACGGCGATAAAGAGAACGTTCGGACGTTCGTTATCAGATGAGCCAGCCAGCGTGTCGCGCGTCAACATTGATGAAATGAACAGAAAACCGACCAGCATGCCAATGGTCTGATTTGCTGGACAACTTGCCGCCGCAGCAATTCGATCCCGTCGTCTCAAGAGAACACGAAAGATCGAAGAAGCACAACAAGCAAGCTTTGGCATACGAATCTTTCGGCTTTGCGATTAAAGGAATGGACAGGGATGCTGACGATCAAATATCCGCGCTGCAGAGTTCGCCCAGGGCACGAGACTGCGACGCCTCTGATCAATGAAAACTCAACCACCCCAACCAGGCGACCGAGTTCGCGCAAACCAACACCAACCACACATCTTAGTGAAGTGGCGGGAAGTCAGCATCATCACCGAGAATCATTACTGAAAATCATCACTGAGATTTGAGCGAGAATTCGAGGACAGGCCCCGCGGCCTCGGGATGGAAGTCGCTGGCAAAAGCATGGACGAGTCCCGGACCTTCGCCATTGATTTGGCCGGTTTCGCGCGCGACGATCAATGTCACCGGACGCGACGGATCCGTCTGTAAAAATTCCAAAAGCTTGCGATTATCGATGCCAACACTGCCCCGCTGCTGGCTTCGAGGAATTTCAAACGTTCCGATCAATTCGCCGTCATCGGGACTCGGCGCTTCTTCCCAAAGGCTCTCGATTTTCCAATTGTGTTTTTCAGGATTGGTAAGCCCATAGATTCCGAAGCGGTTGATTCTTGGCAACCGCGTTGCGAAACCGATTCCAGTCGGTACAAGATTCAAACGCAACTTTACCGAGTCGACGGTTTCAAAATCAACGTTGGAAACATCAAACGAAAAGAAGGAACGCAAATCCCAGCCTTCGGAGTGCCCTTGTTTGACCATCAGCAACTCGGGACGAATTCGCTTTTTCCGTTTGTTATTTCGAATCACCGTTCCGGCCCTTCCGTTAGTTACAATGCGCAAAACCGGCGGCGATTCTTCCAGCTCGTGTTCTGGCAAAAGACCGTCAAACGTCGTCAATGTATCCCGCCAGATTGACGCCGACTGCTTGTCGTTCAGCCGTGCTTCTTCGCCCGTCAACGGCAGATGTACCGAAATCTCGCCTTCGATCACTTCGAAATCTGATTTACCTGCTTCGCCGACGCTGACAGCGAACTGCGTTCCATGATCGACGACGTACCCATCGGGCGTCTCGAGAACGAATCCGATTGCTGGCTCGGGAACACTGATAACGGCGGCACCGGACAACAACTTCCCTCGCATCGGTGATACCAGCACAAGATTCGATGGTGCCTCGAGCAGCACCTCCGCACCAGACTCGAACCTCACGGTCGCAATACCCGATGTTAATTTCAAATAGCCGGCTGTCAGCTTTGAGCCGGGCGAGGTGGGCAGCGAACTTTCCCAAGCGGCATCTTCACCAGAGACCAAAGTCGCAACGATATTGGGACTTGATTCTTTTGACCAAAGCAAGGACAGCATCATGCCCACAATGGCGGCCGCAGCGGCCAATACCCACGGTCGAACAGCATTCCAACTCGACTGTCCCGTCGTAACAACAGGATCTGACCTGCGCTCTAATGCGATTTCTCGTAGCCCGGCGTCGGTGTTCGCTTCGCGAATCAACTGAGTCCGAAGCTTCGGATCACTCGCAAGCCGGCGGTCTAGTTCCTCGACGTCCGCCTTGGTCGCTTCACCAAGTAAGTAACGCTGAATGAGTTGTTGTGAATTCATGTTCCTACTGAACCTCGTGCGTCAGGTGGCTTTCAACACACGTGGCCAGTTTTTCCCTTAGTCGTCCCAACAGCTTGTAAAGTGAATTGGGCGATTTGCCAGCCTGCAGGGCCAGCGTTTTAATCCCGCCATCACTTAGGTATGGTGCAAGCAAAAGTTCTTGATGCGGCAAAGAGAACTTTGCCAAACAGTCTCTCAAAGCCGTCATTGTCGAAGCTTGATACTCGGCGTCAAATGCCTCGGCCTCATCAGCGAGCAATTCCAAAACTCCGTCGCTGAAAACGTGACGATCTCGTCGCGACGAGTCGATCACGGAAAGACATTTGTAGCGCACGACCACTTTGGCCCAAGGCAGGAATCCGTCTTCGCTGCGGAGCTGATCAAACTTTTGCCAAAGGGTGACACTGGCCTCCTGAATCACCTCATCGACCAGATTCCAATGCGGCAGCAGCGTCCGAGCGAACGCGCGCAGCGCCGGCTCGTGAGCAATGATTAGCCGCATAAAGTCACTCTCGCTCGCCCAATCGTTTTTCGGAACTTCAGGTCCCAGCGGGCTCTGTTCAGTTTCTGACATACCGTTCTATTTGTCGCAGCGAACAAACCTGCCGAAAAATCTTGAAAAAATTCCCACGACATTCGCGGCAGGCGATTTTCCGAACGATCGCGATGCAACCATCGGCCGTTCTTTGTGCGTCAAAAAACAGTTCGGTCACGAAGACGTCATTCGCCCAAGAAACCGCAGTTTCCTGATACGCTGTGATGACTACTCCGCCGCCAGTAACGACTGCAGCTGCCCTGCTAACTTTGTGTTTAGAAAATCTGCCCCTTGCCCATCCTGCGCGTAATCCTGCAAAGCTTTCGCCAATTGATGGACGACCTGCTTGTTCTCTGCCAGGCCGATCGAATTCTTTAGTTCATCCGGGTCCTGCTGAAGATCAAACAACCACGGTTTCTCTGAGACGGATAACACAAGTTTGTACCGATCCGTGATCACGGCGAACCATGACGGTTTCAGGCCGGATGACTGAATGATCGCAATGTCTTCCCATGCCGCCGCTTGTCCGGTTAGCAACGCGGATGCATCTCGCCCCTTGGTATCTGCCGGAGCCTGCTTTCCCAGCAAGGAGAGAATCGTGGGAGCAAAATCGACGGTGCCCAGCGCCTGATCGACGCGGGTCCCGGCGGGAATGATCCCAGGAGCGACAATGACCATCGGAATCTTTGCGCTTCCTTCATACGGATTTCCCTTATTCAGTCGACCGTGTTCGAAACACAAGTCACCGTGATCGGATGTGAAAACCACGATCGTTTTCTCGCTCAGTCCCAGTTCATCAAGTGTCGCCAATATCTGGCCAACGTTGTCGTCAATGCATCGGACCATCCCAAAGTACAACGACATCAGCGCTGGGTTAAATTTCGTGACCGCATTCTTTCCCCCAGCCCGGGCCCAGGCGGGATTCTGTTTGGTCATCGAAAACGTTAACGGCGGCCGAATCACCATATCGGCATACATGGTGTCGTACGGGGCACGCACCGTATTCGGGCCGTGTGGATCGGGGATACTGAGGTGATAGCAGAACGGCTGGTCGGCATGCTCGCGAATAAAATCGATCGCGCGATCGGCCAGCCAATCCGTCGAGAACGTGCTGTCGTCGGCACTACCGAGGCCATAGCTGGGCTGACCTTTCTTGTCGGTGGCGCCCACTCTGGGGCCTGCATCGGTCAACTGAAGATTTTTCCAGTGACCACGATTGAACATGAATCGATTGTCGGCAAAACCGAATTGGCGTTTCGGAGCCCATTGCGGTTTGCCCGGGCCATCAAGGTGCCACTTGCCCGCGTAACCGGTCGCATAGCCGTCACGCCGCAGCACTTCGGCAAACGTGACGATGTCGCTGCTCATTGGTTGGTCGTTGCTGTGGCTGCCGGTTTGATGCGGATATCGGCCTGAAAAAAACGCGGCACGCGACGGTGTGCATACCGGGCTGGTCGCATAAAAGGAAGTACAAATGGCACCTCGCTTGGCAATGGAGTCAATCGCCGGCGTCTCCACCATTGCATCTTTGCCCCACACCAGCGCCTGCTCGGCATCAAGCGTGTCGCGATAGCACCCTAGCGTGCGAAAGTTGTGTTCATCGGTCTGGATGATCAGCACATTACGAGGCTCGTCCGCTCCAGCCCTGGTACACATAATCGCCAAACTGACTAGCAGGAAGCGTAGATTCATCATCAGATATCTCGTTAATCGATGGTAAAATGAACGGACGGTGTGAGCAGTAGTCGCGAGACAAGCGTTAATTTCCTTGATCAACCGACACCGGGACGAATTGAATGATCATCGCTTTGCAATTCAATGTGAACTTGCGGCCAAAGCGTTAAAGTCCATCGGCCTCGATTGCTGCATCAAAGCTCGATTGTAAGCCAATTCTCATTACCGCGCTTAGCATCGGTTTTGATAGTTCGCTCCGCTAGACCACGAGAGAACGAATAGGTGGAAATGCTGGGTCGGCGGAGACGGCGATAGGACACTCCCAACGTGCCCGAGGGGATCAAACGTGACGGCATCACCGCCTGTAAATCTTGTACGCAAAGTAACCGTCACGTCCACGTGCCACACCTTGATACAGGACGGGATACCCGCTTTGTGAGTATGAGCACGCCGCTAAAGCTTCGCGCGGTGAACGTGCTGAGAACCCGGCGCCTTCCAAAAAACCACCGCCGAGACCCAAATGAGCACCGACGTGCCGCAATCCTCTCGGTGCGATCGAAGTTGCCGGACGCCCTGGTTTCGCGAGTCTCGCAATTCCAATCTTCGCCGCCAGCCGTGCTTTGTATTCCGCCAAATTGACTCGCTTTATCGTACGACGCCGCGATGCTTGACCAAGCGACGGAACGACACGCGAACCGGCTCGAACCATTTGATCATCGGGTTGAGAATCCGATGCGCTGGGCATCCAATTCCGAGCCTCATATAGCTCTTTCTCCGTCCAAGACTTCGCTGGGCTCGGCTGCATCGCAACCGCATCGGGCGGTTGAAAAGCAGAGAGCACGACGGCTGCGAAAAGCACTCCGACCACGCGGCCTGGTCGGATCAAATCGCCAATCACCAAAGCCTCACACGATGCCGCGTGGCGGCCATCCATCGTTCACCTCTCCTTGATCGAGAGAAACGGCGATCGAACATTGAACACGAGAATAAGAATAGAGCTGCCATGGCCGTTTCATCAAGTGTCGCTTGTGAATCGGTCCGCACTCACCGCTCGCCCGATAGCGGGGCCATCATTGGTTAGATGCCAGAATGGACAATCGTCGCCCCCGCGAATCGATGCAAGGCCCCATCCCTTTCCGCAATCCAAAACGTATCGCGGCGTCTGATCAGCATGCCACGAGACACTTCGGTTGGATTAGCCCCTCAGCCTGCATCTCAGTTCACTTCCCACCGAAACGTTTCGCCCCGGATTTTCAGGTGCTTTCGCGCGTTTAACTTCGTTGCTGGACTGGCAAAGGTCTGTGGGGCATACGAACGCATTTGTTTCTTTAGATCAGTATGCTCAGGATTTGATGCAAGATTATGCCACTCATTCGGATCCTCGATGACGTTGTAAAGTTCTTCTCCGTCGTCGCCGTAGCGAATGTACCGCCAGTTGCGATTGATGATCGCGAATTCGCCGGGATGCATGTGTGGCAAGTAAACATTGCGATCGGTGGCCTGTGTGGGATCGGTCAACGTGCTCGCGATCGATTCACCTTCCAATTTTTGATCAGGCGCTGGTAATCCGCACATGTCGACCAGGGTTGGATACATATCGATCAGACTAACGGTGACATCGGATTTGGCGCCGCGTGCGACTCCCGGCCCCGCCCAAATGAATGGCACATTTGATGTTCGTTCCCACAACGTGTGTTTCCCCCAATCACCTTTTTCACCATGGTGATATCCGTGGTCACTCCACAAAACCACAATCGTATTGTCGGCATACGGGCTCGCCTCGAGTGCATCCAGAACGCGTCCCATCATTGCATCGGCGTAGCTCATACAGGCTAGATAGCCGTGAATTGCATCATCAACCGCGTCTAGACTCTCTAGCCTTTGGTGAATTCTTGAACGAGCTGTTTTGATCTTCTTGATTTTTGGCGGAAGATCGTCCAGGTCGTCCTTCTTATAAGGTGGCAGAGCGATTTGATCGATGTCGTATCGATCGAAATATTTTTGGGGGCAATAGTTCGGAAAATGCGGCGCATAAATCCCCACCGCTAAGAAGAACGGATTCTCATGTTTTTCACGCAGCTTTTTAACTGCCCAATTGATCCGAATCGTATCGGCCATGTCTTCTTCTTGGTCGTTTGAAATCGCGCCCCATTCCAAGAACAGTCCGCCTTTAATTTGTTGACCGCGGTTATAGATGCTGCTTGGGAACGGATCCGGAAACGGAGTTTCGTCGCTCCAAGAATCCAATGGCCAACCGTTTTCTCGCTGGCTCTGATTTCGCAGGTAAAACTCTGTCCAGCCGCGCTGATCGATGGCACCGGCCGGATGGTGAAACAGTTTGCCGGCGCCAAACGTTTCGTAACCGGCTTTCGCAAAACTCAGTTGCAATGGTTCGAGATCAGGGTGGTCATAAAAGTAGGTTGCCGTTTCGTAACAACCGGTCGTCGATGCGAATTGGCCTGAAAAAATCGCCGCCCGAGACGGCGCGCAAAAAACACCAGCGGCATGCGCATTCGTGAAATTAACACCACGTGCCGCCAAGGCATCGATGTTGGGTGTGATCGCGTGGGGTGTCGTTTCTAAACACCCCAGCCAGTCGTTCATGTCGTCGACGGCTAGAAACAGAACATTCGGCTTGCCTGCGTCCGAGGCTGCAGTAAGGCAAAGCGATGACCAAAGGATAAAGAAGATTCGGATCATGAATTTTCGCATCAAATGAGGCTATTGGATTCTCTTCTTAACAAACGCTGGCAATCGATTATCGTTCGCGACCGTGAAATCGACGTCCTGGTCATTGTGAAGTTTCGGCCCTACCGTGCTGCGTCCCTCGTCGATCTGCTGCTGTAACATCTGCACCATCTTCTCGACGCGCTGAGGATACTCCGCGGCCAAATTGCGATCCTCGTGAAGATCTTTGGACAAATCAAACAATTGCACAAATGGTGCACGACGCAAATCCGACTCCGCGACCGGACCGGAAACCTGATCTAACGCTCGCCGCCATGCGATCGAAGGCGACGGGTCGTTCCCGGTCGTGACGACCGCAGCGGACTGTGTCCCCGAACCGGGACACAGGCATAACTTCCATTGACCATCGCGGATCGTAAACGCGGTGACCGACTGCATGACCAAGTTCTTTCGAGTCGGTGTGGCACCTGGATTATGCAACAAGTGTGCAAAGCTAATCGAATCGGGTGCTTCATGCCCCTCAAGCGCATGGCCAGTCAGTTCGGCGAAGGTCGCATACAAATCATTCAAGCCAACCAAGGCATCACTGGTGGTTCCGGCAGGAATCAACGCCGGCCACGACGCGATCAACGGCACGCGCAGGCCGCCTTCGTAAATCGAAAATTTGTATCCGCGGTGAACACCATTGGCAAAATGCCCTTTCAATTCAAGCTGTTTGATTTGACCGGGCGTCGCTTCCAAAATATTGCCCGCATAGGGTGCCGGACCATGATCGGACGAAAATAGAATCAGTGTGTTTTGCTCCAACCCTTTCTGGCGAAGCGCGTCGGTAACACGACTAACCGAGTGATCGACCTCCATCACGAAATCGCCGTAAACGCCCAGCTTGCTTTTGCCTCGCCAGTCGACACCCGGACACGTTGGCGTATGAGGCGCAGTCAACGCGAGAAACAAAAAGAACGGCTCCGCGGATGTCTGCTTACGGATAAAAGTTTCCGCCTCTGTATAAAACTTTTCCAGAACCTTGTGGTCTTCGAACGATTCCTCCGCCGGGCCGATGCGATTAAACGCACTCCAACCTTTCTGTGCCGTGATGTTACCTTGCCAGATGTTATTGCGAACAAAGGCATAGGGATACATATCCAGCGATCCCGGCAAAATAAAGCTTTCGTCAAAACCGAATTGAACGGGGCCGTACGCCAGGGGCTTGGAATAGTCGACGTTATCAGGCCGCTGGGGCTTGCCGTCCAACGTTTGCATCGTGGTTCCCAGATGCCACTTTCCGACATATCCGGTGCGATACCCAGACCCTCGCAACAATTTGCCTAACGTTGCTTTTTCGGTGCCCAATTTTGGACCGACAAACCCCCAAGGCCCACCGCCGCGAATGTCGCTAAAGCGCCATGGATACCGTCCCGTCATCAGTGCGCGTCGGGTCGGGGCACACACCGATGCGCTCGAATGGGCATCAGTAAACCGCAACCCGCCCGCGGCAAGAGCGTCAAGGTTTGGCGTATCGATCATGCATCGATCGCCACCATAGCACCCGACATCGCCGATTCCCAAATCATCGGCCAAGATAAACACGATATTCGGTTTGTCGACCGCGGCCGCGATCGTCGTGATGACGAAAATCATGGTCGCCGTGATGCAGTGTCGCATGCATTTATCCTTAAAGTGGCAAGGGTCAGGGTGCGTTCACACGCAACGGTTTCCGGTCGCTCATGTTGTGATCGCGAGTTTGCTTATCGTACTAGGCGAGCAGCGACCCCGCACATCATTCACCCCGCACATCATTGCGTAAAATCGTCACGTGAGTCTGCCCTTAACGGCCCACATGAACAAACGCGTTAACTCTGTAACGAGCAACGGGCAAGCGAGCGCCGCAACAGAGCCACCGACACCAATTGCGGCACGCATGATACCGTTTTTTGACGAACAGAATCGTGTGCCGATCAAAGATGGGCTTCGCTGCCTAGACGCCGGGTCTACTTCAAGGGCCGGGCTGGCCCAAAAAACGATGGCCCTTTCGCTGATTGATACAACCGATCAAGCGAATCTGCGTCTTTGAAGTGGCCAGTCGAACGCTTTAGCTGCGACATAAAATGCAACGTGTCTTTGGAAGGATTTCCGAGCTTTAAAGACCTGGCTAGGCTGCTATCAGCTGCGACCCAATCCCCCAGTCTGAATTGAACCCAGGCTAAGGTTGCCCAGGCATCTGCGGAACTGGAAGCATTCCGAACCGTGCTCTCGGCAATCTGCAAAGCCCGTCCCCTCAAGACTTCGTCGTCGTGTTCAACCAATACCGCCGCGAGATGAATCGCAACGGTAATCGATTCCGGCTGACTCTGATGCAATTTTGACAAGATCGCTTGCGCGTCCGCCAAACGGTTATCCAATCGCGCAAGCACCGCCTGCAAAAACAAACGATCCGGCTCGGCAAATCCCGCCTTTGGTGCTTCGCTGGGGTCGATAGGAATTTGCAACAATGGCAATGCATCGTCAAGTCGATTGCGATACAACAGAAACCTCGCATATCCAAGTCTAGCGGCCCCTCGCTGCGCCGGCCTCGACCCTTCTATGCCATTCCGATAGGCCTGATCGGCCTCATGAATCATATCGTTCTGCTCATACCATTGAGCGAGGTACTGTTGCGGATGCAGCAAACTGTGATCTTGGATCGCAAGGGTTTTCAATACGTCCAACGCGGCTTGATAGTCTTTTAGCTGAAAACACGACCGTGCCAATCCAAGCGACACCTCTTTAGCGATCTCGTGAGATCCCGCGGGAACAGATTGCAACAACGCGTCATAAGTCTGCCGAGCTTGCGTCCAGTCTGTTCTACCTTCGGCGCAAATGGCTTTTAGCAAGAGCACGCGACGCCCCACACGCTGCTGCAAATCGTCCGACCAATGAGCAGGCGGATCGATGTGTTCTGCTGATTGCACCAGCACCGCCCCATCGAACCAACGGCGCTGCTGAACCGCTTGTTCGATGAACGCCAGGTAAATTGCTAGTCGTTCGGGTTCGTCAACCGATGCTTGTTCCAACCACCTCTGGCCCTGCTCGGACTGACCGAGGTTGAACATCAAATCGGCGATCAACACGTCGACGTCGGCAACGTTCGGATTCGCATCCAATTCCGCCAAGAGCTTTCGTGCGGCAACCGCATCCCCGCCGGCGATCAAATGCTTCGCATGCCCGAGCAGTTCAGACACCTTGGCATCGCCTTGCAAGGCATCGGTCACCGGAATTTGCGGTCCGTCGTCCTTTGATCCGCTAAACGATTGCGTCACATCCGCCCAAACACGATCAACGTCGCGAACGAGTGCAAAGGACGCTGCCAGTAATCCAAAAAGCAGGATTCTTTTCATGCGAAAGCTCGCGGTTGACGACGTCTGCGATATCCCATCATCAAGATGCTGCCGATCGAGAGCATGACAGCGGAAGACGGCTCGGGAACGGCCGCAATCACGCTGAATAGCCTTACGTCGTTGCCGTTGCCGCTGCCATAGGCAATCTTCAAATCGAACCCGCCGAACCTCGCGACCGTATCAAGATGGTCCAATCCGACGAACATTCCGGAACCGCTGGCGGGATCGTTGACGGTTAAGAAATCAAAAGACATTCCTTCTGCGAGTTCGAAACCGTTGACGAGCGAAACATTCAGCACGCCGCCTAGCGTGAATCTTTCTGCAGTAATCATATCAAACTCGCCAAAGTTTTCTCCGCCCAATTCAATTTCGATTTGGGACGTGCTGCCAAGAAAAAACTCGGCCTCTCCTGCAAGTCCAATTGTTCCGATCCCAAATCCGGGGCTGATCAGGCCATCGAAAAAAATGCCATCGCCAGAGGAAATCACCGTTCCATTTCCGATCAGATTCGATTCGAAATCAAACGCCAACACATTCGTATCTCCATACGCGTACAGGCTTCCGGTACTTCCGCCACCAGCATCCCCCAACGTGACAGTCTGGCCGGACAGATCCAGTGAT